>Ga0137308_101370_pt1 | contig 24617 bp, 18 predicted proteins | sample Inofrocosms_June_FD_97181 | JGI IMG/M metagenome (GOLD analysis project Ga0137308, IMG submission 97181) | Mouse cecal microbial communities from Vienna, Austria - N-Acetylneuraminic and N-Acetylglucosamine D2O microcosms_June | ecosystem: Host-associated > Mammals > Digestive system > Large... | reverse complement strand
CCTCGATTGCTGTACGTGCCTTTAATCGCTGTAAGTAGCGGTAAAAAACAAGACACGGCGGATTTTCATAAGAGCTTTGAAGAAAGTCTCTATGATCTCCACACACCTTTCCCATGCTAAGCAGCATGTAAGCCTTTCAGCCTGTTGCTATGCTATCACAACATGGAGTCCAAATCAAGAAATATTTTGGTTTGGATGTGTAAAAAGGCTGATATTCGCCCCTCCCGCCTGTGCGAGAGGGGCCTTGAAAGGAGGGTAAGCCCCTATGTTTCTGGATTCTATCAAAGAGTGGATGAAAGAATTGCTTATCAGCGGTATCCTTGGCAATCTGACAGGGATGTTTAACAGCGTGAATGAAAAAGTGGGGGACATCTCCACCCAAGTCGGCATGACCCCACAGGCGTGGAACGGCGGTATTTTCTCAATGGTACAGACACTCTCTGAAACCGTTATTCTCCCTATAGCCGGGGTAATCCTCGCCTTTGTCATGACATTGGAGCTGATTCAGCTGATAGCAGATAAAAATAATCTTCATGACGTGGACACCTGGATGTTCTTTCGCTGGGTGTTCAAAACAGCCTGCGCCATTCTGATTGTTACCAACACATGGAATATCGTGATGGGTGTATTCGATGTGGCGCAGAGCGTTGTCGCCAGCGCATCCGGCGTAATTGGAGGCAGTACCAGTATAGACCTCGAAACGATAGTCCCTGATATGCAGGCCCAGCTGGAGGCCATGGATTTGGGGCCGCTGCTGGGACTGTGGGTACAGTCCCTCTTTGTCGGCTTAACGATGTGGGCGCTGACCATCTGCATTTTCCTCATAACTTTTGGCCGGATGATCGAGATATATCTTGTCACCAGCGTAGCGCCCATTCCCATGGCGGCGATGCTGGGCAAGGAATTTGGCGGCATGGGTCAAAACTATCTGAAATCGCTGTTTGCCCTGGGTTTCCAGGGCTTTCTCATTATGATCTGTGTTGCGATTTACGCAGTGCTGGTACAGGGTATCTCCACCAGCTCCGACATCATCTACGCAATTTGGACGTGTATGGGCTATACGGTATTGTTGTGTTTTACCTTATTCAAAACCGGAAGTCTGACAAAAAGTGTGTTTTCAGCGCATTAGACCGAGGTGTATCTATGTTGACACTTATTTCTATATCGCTTAGAAACGCCAACGCCTTTGTCTCGGAACATCACCGCCACCACAAGCCTGTTACCGGCCATAAATTTTCTGTGGGATGCGTCCGGGACGGGCGGCTGGTTGGGGTGGCTATCGTGGGCCGCCCCGTGAGCCGCTATCTGGATGATGGCCGGACAGTGGAGGTCAACCGCCTTTGCAGCACCGGAGAGAAAAATGTGTGCAGCTTTCTCTATGGAGCTGCGGCGCGGGCGGCAAAGGCGCTGGGGTATGAACGGATCATCACCTATACCCTGGATACGGAACCGGGGACGAGCCTCCGGGCCTCTGGCTGGACCTGTGCCGGTCCAGCTGGCGGCAAACGGTGGACCGGGAAGCGTAAGCCCATCACCTTTCCGCCCATGCTGCGGATTTGGGGTCTCAGACGACGCAAGCTACACCCCGGGAAGGTGCTCATCCTGATGGCGGGGCCATCATAGGCTCATAAGAATATGAAAAAGAAACCCATCCATCATTGGGGGAGTTGCTTGTGGATTTTCTCGTTTACAGATCGTATCAAAGGCGGTTTGGGAAAGCAGCCGAAAAATCTGTTGGGATAGTGCGACTAGAAAACTGTAAACCGCTGGTCTGTTTGAAGGAACAGGCCAGCGGTTTTTCTCAGTGCTCCGCCCTGGCGTCCGCCGGGAGGTCCCGTAGCAGCGGAGCCTTGCGCCGGGTGCAGTTGCTCAGATACCAGAACTGAGGGGAAACGGTCATGTCCCGGGCGAAAAAGAGGAAGAAGATAAAGTATTCTTTATAGGTAGGCCGGTAGAGGAGCACCGGACCGTCATCCATATCGGCAGTCTCTTTGGCCAGCCAGCCCCGGCACTCAAATTCATCCAGCACCTGTCCCACCTTCTCCTCCACGATGCCTGTAGACTGGGCGGCCAACCGCTCGGAGAACAGGGTGGTCCGGGTACAAAGGAAGAGGAACAGCCGCATAGCGTCCTCGTCGCCCAGGAGCCGGAACAGGGCCACGTAGTCCTTCACATCGCCGAGGGCCATGTCATAGCCGTCCTTCGGCTCCGGCATGATGGCCATCATGGGCGCGTCCTGGGCGGCGAAGAAATAGCCGATTCCCTCGTCGGTACTGACGCGGCAGCGGGAGCTCTCCGTGTCGCCGGGATGGGCGGTGCTGTAGTCGTAGTCCCTCACGCCTGGGATGCTGCTCATGCCCTTGAAGATCGCCCAACAGTAGCGGCAGGCCTGCTGGATCTTTTTGTGCTCCGGCACCTCCTGCATGGCAGTATACAGCACGTCCTCAAGCCGCCCCGTAGAATTGACGGTGCGCCCAACCATCTCGTCCAGGGAAATGTTGAAGTACTTCGCCACCGACAAAAGCACGTCGATATCCGGCGTACCGCCCCGCTCCCACTTGGAGACCGCCTGCATCGACACACCGACAAGCTTTCCCAGATCCGCCTGGGTCAGGTTGCTGCGTGTCCGAAGTTCCCGAATCTTATCACCGATTTGGTTGTGTTCCATATACAGCCCCTCTTTCGTATTGTTTTTTGTGGCAGCAGCGGCAAACTCAACGCTTTGCATCAACCAGTTGCTCTATTTAAATTATAATGCGAGTTTAAAAAACGCGGCACAAATTGCGGTTGTATCTACAAAAAAGATTGTACGCCGGATACCACCTATAGTTTACCCCAGATGTATTGCGGAGAGTTGCCAAATATGGTTTAATGATTTTGTCGATTTACAGTGGACATATGGCCGCTTCGCACCATATGCGGAGCGGGGGCCGGTGCCTCGGCGCGGCCCGTTGGAGAGAAAAGGAGTGAATGCAGTGTCATGAAGAAATTTGTCTTTCGCAGGATCCTCAGCGGGCTTCTGACCGTGCTGGTGGTGTTCACGTTGAACTTCGCCCTGGTCAAAAGCGCTCCGGGCGATCCCATCACCTCCCTTATGGGCAAGGAGACCGACGATCCGGTACTCCGCCAGGCCCTGATGGAGAAGTGGGGCCTGGACAAATCGTACCCGGAGCAGTACCTGAGCTATCTGAAGAACGCCGCCTCCGGTGATCTGGGTACCTCCATCATCTACAACCGCTCGGTCAACGAGATGATCGGAGAGCGGGTGCTGGCCACCGTGCTGCTGGGCCTGACAGCCGCGCTGCTGGCGCTGCTGCTGGGCACGGCCTTAGGCATCTTCTGCGCCCGGCACGACGGGTCGTGGATAGACACCCTCCTTTCCAGCATCTCCTATGCCACGGACGCCATGCCCTCCTTCTGGCTGGGGCTGATGCTGATGATTGTCTTTGCCACCAATCTCAAGCTGCTGCCCAGTCAGGGCATGTTCAACGTCCGGGCGGGATACACCGGGATGCGCCACATGCTGGACGTGCTCCAGCACCTGATCCTGCCCTGCGTGACCCTGGTAATCATCACCATGCCGGGGTATTTCCGCATCACCAAGTCCTCGATCCTCCAGGTGACGAATGAGGACTTCATCACCACCATGCGGGCCACTGGGATGAGCGAGAAGAAGATCTTTAACAAATACATCTTCCGCAACGCGATACTGCCCACAGTGACCATGTTCGGCATCTCTATGGCCTTCCTCATCACCGGCGTATCCCTCATCGAGATCGTGTTCTCCTGGCCGGGCATGGGCCGGCTGACCTTGACGGCCATTACCCAGCGGGATTACCCCACGCTGATGGGTGTGTATCTGGTGATGAGCATCTCCGTAGTCATCGTCATGATTATCACGGACATCGCCTATGCCCTTCTGGACCCGCGTATCCGCTACGAATAAGGGGGCCGTTATGAAGAAACTATGGAACAAAATCTGGAACACCCTGCGTTCTGACGGACAGCTCTGCTTCGGGGTGGTTGGCATTCTGGTTCTGCTGTTCGTCGTGGTGGCGGCGCCGGTGCTGACCAGTCACGACCCCTACTTTTACGGTCCGGACAGCCTGGCCGCCCCTGGCGTCAACGGCCACCTGCTGGGCACCAACCACATGGGGCAGGATGTGTTGAGTATGCTCCTCTACGGCGTGCGCACGTCCCTGATGGTGGCGGTGGTCTCCTCGCTGATTTCCGGCGTGCTGGGTGTGCTCATCGGCGGACTGGGAGGATACTTCGGTGGAAAGGTGGACTTGGTGGTCTCGGAAATCATCAACATCTTTCTGATGATCCCTACCTTTTTCCTGATTATGCTGATCATCTCCCTCTTCGGGAGCAATATCAAAAACGTGATGATCGTCATCGGCATCACCACCTGGTCCAGCAACGCAAAGCTCATGCGGGCCCAGGCACTGTCCCTGCGGGAGCGGACCTTCGTCAAAAGTGCCATCGCCCTGGGGGAGACCCGGGTACAGGTCCTCTTCAAGTACATCCTCCCCAACGGCATCTTCCCCGTGATCGCCAACACTACCCGGGGCATGGCCGGGGCCATCCTCACGGAGGCGTCGCTGTCCTTCCTGGGCCTGGGGGACCCCAACATCATCTCCTGGGGCCAGATGATTTATCAGGGCAAGGAGTACATCACCAGCTCCTGGTGGGTCTCCACCTTCTCGGGCGTGGCCATTATCATCACAGTCATCATCTTCTATATGCTGGGCGACGGTCTCAACCATGTGATCAACCCCAAGTACAGCCAAGGGGGGAAGAAGTAATGGGGGCTATTTTGACCGTAAAAGATCTCAATGTAACGTATATCAATAAGACCCGCCGGGTTATGGCGGTGCGCCGCGCCAGCTTCTCCATCGACAAGGGAGATTCCTTGGGCATCGTGGGCGAGTCGGGCAGCGGCAAGAGCACCCTGGCCATGGCGCTGCTGCGCCTGCACCCGAAGTCCACGGAAATTACCGGCGAGGCCCTCTTTGACGGCAAGGACCTGTTCTCCATTTCCGAGGCGGAGATGAACGAGCTTCGGTGGATGAAATTGGCTGTGGTCTTCCAAAAGGCCATGAACGCCCTGAGCCCCGTCCACCGCATCTCCACCCAGATTGAGGACATCTACCGGGTCCACTGCCCCAATGCCTCCGGCGAGGAGATCCAGGAGCGGGCCATGGAGCTGCTCAAGCTAGTAAACCTGCCTCCCCGGGTCTACCGCCTCTACCCCCATGAGATGAGCGGCGGGATGCTCCAGCGGGTGGCCATCGCCATCAGCCTGCTCCACCACCCCCAGCTGCTGATCTTCGATGAGGCTACCACCGCCTTGGACGTAGTCACCCAGGGGCAGATCCTGCGGGAAATCCTGGAGATGGAGAAGACTCTGGAGACCACCCGCATCATGATCACCCATGATATGTCGGTGGTGGCCACCACCTGCAACAAGGTGGCGGTCATGTACGCAGGGGAGCTCATGGAGTTCGGCATGGTCAAGGACGTGCTCACCCGCCCCAGGCATCCCTATACTCAGGGGCTCCAGGACTCCTTCCCCTCTCTGAAGGGGGAGAACCCCAAGCTTCTCTCCATCCCCGGCTTCCTGCCGGACCTCTCCAAGGACATCCCCGGCTGCGTCTTCGCTCCCCGCTGTGTCCACGCCACAGAGCGCTGCCGCCGGGAGAAACCGCCCATGACGAAAACGAGCGAGGCGGGCCAAGCCGCCTGCTGGCTGTGTGTAGGTGACGAGAATGGAAAATAAGACGGAATTCATCAAAATTCAGGACATCCAGAAGTTCTACCCCTATAAGGACGGGAAAATCTTTCACAAGCGGGGGGAAGAGCGCAAGTTCGTCAAGGCCGTAGACGGGGTCAGCCTCACCATTGAGCGGGGGGAGATCCTGGGCGTGATCGGGGAATCCGGGTGCGGCAAGTCCACCCTGGGGCGCATCCTGGTCCGCCTGGAGGCCCCCACCAGCGGCGACGTGTTCCTGGACGGCGTCTCCACTGAGCGCATCCTCCGCCAGGACCCCAAGCAGTTCCGGCGCAATGTGCAAATCATCTTCCAGAACCCCTTTGACACCTTCACCCCCCGGGACACCATCCAGAAGATCCTGCTGCGTCCCCTCAAGCACCACAACATCGGCCGGGACACCGCCGAGCGCATCGAGATGTGCAAGGCCGCCCTGGAGGCCGGGGGCCTGCGCCCGGCGGAGGATATCCTCAGCCGCTATCCCCATGAGCTCTCTGGCGGGCAGCTCCAGCGAATCTCTATCATCCGCTCCATGTTCCTCAAGCCGGGCTTCATTATCGCCGACGAGCCGGTGTCCATGCTGGACGTTTCTGTGCGGGCGGAGATCATCAATATGCTTATCGACCTGGCCCGCAACCAGAACGCGGCGGTGGTCTTCATCAGCCACGACATCGCCCTCACCCGCTATATCTCCGACCGCATCGCGGTCATGTACCTGGGCCGCATCGTGGAGTACGGCACCGCCGACGAGGTCATCCAGAACCCCCAGCACCCCTACACCCGGGCTCTCATCTCCAACTGCGCGTCCATCGACCCCTTCGAGGAGCGGGAGGAGCTCTCCATCGGCGGTGAGCCCCCCACGCCAGTCAACCCGGGCCCGGGCTGCTACTTTGCCCCCCGGTGCTATATGGCCACCGAGGCCTGCTTCAAGAGCTATCCCCAGCGCAGGGATCTTAGCGGCTGCCACTACGCGGTCTGTTCCCGGATCGAGAAATGAATTTCCACAAGCTCCACGGAGCTTCGGAAATAAATCAAATCAGGAGGAAACATTATGAAAAGAAGGCTTACGGCACTGTTCCTGACCCTGGCGATGTGCAGCGCCCTGCTGCTGACCGCCTGCGGCGGGAACAACGACACGCCGCCTGCGAACAATGGCGGCGATCAGCAGACCACCCAGCCCAGCGGCGGCGATGCCGGGACCCCCACCAACAACCCCGCGAAGAACACCCTGGTCATCCGCATCGACGGCGACCCCAAGAGCTTCAACCCCACGCTGATCTCGGATGACAACCTCTACAAGCCCGCCCAGAACATCTACAACCGCCTCACCCAGCTGGACTCCTCCAAGCAGGTCATCCCTGACGCGGCGGAGTCCTGGGACGTGTCCGACGACGCCCTGACCATCACCTGGCATCTGCGTGAGGGTATGAAGTGGCACGACGGCGAGGCACTGGACGCAGAGGATGTCAAGTACACCTTCGACTATGTCAAGGAGCACCCAGAGACTTACTTCAGCTCCAGCATGAGCATCGTTGACAGCATCGAGATCATCGACCCCCTCACAGTGGCCTTCCACATGAACACCCCCGACGTGTCCTTCGTGGCCCGCATCGGGTGGTACGGCACCTTCATTCTCCCCGAGCACATCTTCAACAACGGTCAGAACTGGGAGGACAACCCCGCCTCCACTACCCCCACCGTGGGCTCTGGTCCTTACAAGTTCGAGAGCTACTCCCAGGGCTCCAGCATCACCCTGACCGCCAACCCCGACTACGTGGGCGGCGCCCCCAAGATCGAGAAGCTCATCTTCTCTATCATCCCCGATGACGCCACCGCCATGCAGGCCCTCCTCAACGGCGAGGTGGACTACGTGGAGATGGTCCCCGACGCCTATGTGGACCAGTTCCTCCAGGAGCCCAGTCTCCGTCTGGATCTGGACAAGTACCCCTCCCCCTACCGCATCATCTTCAACGTGAACGCCGACAAGGTCAGTGACCTGGCCGTGCGCAAGGCCATCGCCCTGTGCATCAACCGGGAGGACATCTCCAACAAGGCATACGGCGGCATCATGCCCCCCGAGTACAGCGCCTATCCCTCCATCGTCGAGTGGTGCGCCAACACTACTGACACCTACCCTAAGCAGGACATCGAGGCCGCCAAGAAGGTCCTGGAGGACGCCGGCTACACCAAGGACGCCAACGGCTTCTATGTCACCGGCATCGAGTGGGACGTCTTTGAGGGGATGCAGGATATGGCCAACCTCATCATCGCCAGCTGCAAGGAGGCCGGCATCGGCATCGAGATGATCCTCTCCGAGTACAACGCATGGTCCGAGAAGGTGGGCCAGCAGCGCAACTACATGATGGAGTCCCAGGGCGGCTTCATGGGTCCTGACCCTGCCGCGATGGCCACCCGCTACGGCACCGGCTCCAACAGCAACTACGCCGGCTGGAGCAATGCCGAGTTTGACCGTCTGTGCGCTGAGGCCGCCGCCGAGGGCGACGAGGCCAAGCGCGCCGAGCTCTACCGCGCGGCCCAGAAGATCCTCGTCGAGGAGCTGCCCGTCATCAACGTTGTGGGCTTCGCGTCCTACTCCGGCACTGCCGCCGACCTGGCGGATATGCCCCAGGACGGCGCGGGCAAGTGGGGCTGGGCCGACTTCAGCCACGCCTACTTCAAATAAGCACCTGTCTGCGGCAAAGCGCCGTTCTATCATAAGAGAGAGCACGCATCCGCGTGCTCTCTCTTATGGGCGGCCTATTTTAGATGGAAAGATGAGGTAAAACTATGGCAACGAATCCCCTTTTCACCCGGCTTCTGGAGAACATCCCGGACTACCAGAGCTTCCTCACCGTCGATGAGCTGGACGAGAGCTCCCGGGCCCTGGCGGAGCACTATCCGGACGCGGTCAGCCTCTTCGAGATGGGCAGGACCAAGGACGGACACCCCCTGCTGTGCCTGAAGATCGGCGACGGCCCCCAGAACGCCCTGATGTTCGGCTGTCCCCACCCCAACGAGCCCATCGGCACCATGATGCTGGAGTACTTCACCGAGGAGCTGGCCAAGAGCCGGGAGCTCCGGGACGCTCTTGGCTACACCTGGTACATCGTCAAGGCATGGGATGCTGACGGCCTGCGTCTCAATGAGAAGTGGCTCAAGGGCCCCTACACCATCTACAACTACTCCCGCAACTTCTTCCGTCCCGCCGGGCACCGACAGGTGGACTGGACCTTCCCCATCGACTACAAGGACCTCCACTTCCACGACCCCATCCCCGAAACTACGGCCATGATGGCGCTTATCGACCAGGTGAAGCCCTCCTTCATCTACTCCCTGCACAACGCGGGTTTCGGAGGAGTATACTGGTACCTGTCCCGGCCCCTGCCCGCCCTCTATGAGGAGATGTACGCCGCTGCGGACCGGGTGAAGGTGCCCCTGAACCTGGGCGAGCCCGAGGCCCCCTACTGCGTGCCCTTCGCCCCCGCCATCTACCAGAGCCTGGGCATCGAGCAGGACTACGACTACACGGAGAAGTACGCCCCCCCGGGCACCGACATCGGCGCGCGCTTCAAAGTGGGCAACTGCAGCGAGAGCTACGCCCGCACCCGCCACGGCAGCTTCACACTGCTCACCGAGCTACCCTACTTCTTCGACAAGCGCATCATGGACCTCTCCACCGGCACCATGACCAGGCGGGACGCGGTGCTCAGGAGCCTGGAGACCAGCGAGGAGAGTGATCGTTTCCTGCTGGAGACCATGGAGCTCTCCAGGGAGTACTTCCAGCCACTCAACCCCTTCAAGCTGGCTCTGGAGGCTTTCACCAAGCCCCGGGAGAACGACGCCACCAGGAACATGGTCAACACCAATCCAGATTTCGCCAAGACGGCCACTGTGGCCGAGGAGTTCGACAACCTTCTGCTCTCTCGGTTCTACAAGGCCCTCAGCTACGGGATGCTCATCCGGGTCAACGAGTATGAGCTGGAGGAGATGGCCCGCACCGGCGAGGAAAACCCCAGGAAGGACGCTGCCCTGAAGACCGCCAGGGATATCGCCATCTCCCGGCACCGGGAGATCACCGACCAGCTGGAGCAGGAGTTCCAGTACGAGGTGGTGCCCATCCGTAAGCTGGTCTCGATCCAGCTGGAGTGCGGCCTGCTGGTCAGCCAGGCCCTGCGTGAGGAAAAAGGAGGAGACAACAATGGATAAGCTGGAATGCCTGTTGCGCACGGATACCTCCCGGAGCGCGGTGTGGATTGGAGAGGACACTATCGCCTACCTGCGCCAGGGGGACGGCGGCCCTCGGGTCTGGGAGATGAATCTTTGCACCGGGGAGCGCCGCCAGCGCACCTTCGGCAGTGAGCGCATCTGGTCCATCGCGGGTCATCCCCAGAGCGGTAGCATCGTCTTCTGCATGGACGAGGGCGGCAATGAGCACGAGCAGATCTACCTTCTGGACCGGGATGGCGAGGCCCGGGACTTGACGGTCCTGCCCCAGGCCCGCCACTTCCTGGGGGGCCTTTCCCCCGACGGGCGCACCCTGGTCTACGCCTGCAACAGCCGCACAGCGGAAACCTTTGACATCTGGACCTGCGACACGACCACTGGGGAGAAGGCCATGGTCCTGCAAAATAGTGACCACTACAACTGGCCTGCCGCCGGGGGACTGTCCCCGGACGGGCGGTACCTCCTCTATAATAAGCTCCTGGGCCAGTCGGACAACGCCCTGTGGATGCTGGACCTCCAGACCCGGAAGGCGGTGCGCATCCCGTCGGACGAGCGGGTGTCGGCGGAGGTCCACCCCGCCTGGAAGCACGACTGCTCCGGTTTCTTCCTGATTACCGACCGGGACAGCGAGTACCCGTACATCGCCTACTACGACTTGGCCTCCGGGGCCATGGAAAAGCGCTTCGCCTACGACTGGGAGGTGGAGACCATCGGCCTCTCGGCGGACGATCGGTATCTTGCCGTCTCCGTCAACGAGGACGGGTACCTCACCCTCCACATCTACGACCTTCTCAGCGGCGCGGAGGTCAACGCCCCCTGCCCCCCCAAGGGCGTGGTCGGCGCCTACGGCTTTTTGAGCTGGTCCCCCACGGGCCACCGCCTGCTCTTCACCCTGTCCAGCGGGCAGCGGCCGGAGAATGTCTGGCTAATGGACCTGGACGCCGACTCTCTGCGCCCCCTGACGGTCTCCGACCTCCACGGCCTGGACGCCGGGGAGCTCTGCGAGCCGCGCCTGATGCGCTGCCGGTCCTTCGACGGGCTGGAGATCCCCTTCTGGCTCTACGTACCCCGGGGCCAGGAGGCAAGGAACCTCCCGGTGGTGGTGGAGATCCACGGCGGCCCGGAGGGCCAGGAGCTGGCGGACTTCAACCCCTTCATCCAATACCTGGTGAGCGAGGGCATCGCCGTGGCCGCGCCTAATGTCCGCGGCAGCACCGGCTACGGCAAGACCTACACCCACCTGGACGACGTGGAGAAGCGCCTGGACAGCGTCAAGGACATCGGCAGCCTCGTCTCCTACCTGGTGGGCGAGGGCATCGCCGACAAGGACCGCATGGCCGTCACCGGCATGAGCTACGGCGGCTTCATGACCCTCTCCTGCGCCACCCGCCTGCCGGAGCTGTGGTGCTGCGCCATCGACACGGTGGGCATGTACAACCTGGAGAGCTTCCTGGAGAACACGGCAGAGTACCGCCGGGCCCACCGGGAGAGCGAGTACGGCTCCCTTGCCCGCCACCGCCACATCCTGCGGGAGGTGTCCCCCATCGCCAAAATCGACGACATCCAGGCCCCTCTGATGGTCATCCAGGGCCGCAACGACCCCCGGGTCCCCGCCGAGGAGGCCGAGCAGGTGGTGGGCACCCTCCGGGAGCGGGGGCATGTGGTGGAGTACCTCTGCTACGAGGACGAGGGCCACGGCATCGGCAAGCTGAAGAACCAGCTGGACTGCTACCCGCGGATGGCGGCGTTCCTGAAGAAGTACATGAAGCTCTCTTGACCGGCGCGGGGCGGGCGGGACAGCCGTCCGCCCTCGCCGGAGAACGGACAGAAAGGAGCGTATCTTTATCATGCTTTTGATCCGAAACGGACGGGTCTACCTGGGCCGGGGCCGCTATGAGGCGGGCTGGGACGTACTGTGCGACGGCCCGGTGATCCGTGAGGTGGGCCCGGGCCTCCAGGCCCCCGGTGCGGAGGTGGTGGACGCCGCCGGGCGGGACGTCTACCCTGGACTGGTGCTGGGCCTGTGCGCCGTGGGTGCTATGGCCTTCAGCGAGATGGGACAGTGGGATATGGATGAGACCTCCCGCGCCCTAGTGCCCCAGATGGACATCCAGTGGGCCTTTGACCTTCGAGAGCTGAAAAACCAGCGCTTTGCCAGGGCGGGCATCACCTCCTACGGACTCAGCCCCGGCACCCAGGCCCTGCTGGCTGGACAGGCCGCCCTCGTCCACACCAGCGCGGAGCGTACCGAGGACGCCTTCCTGGCCCGGCGCATCGCCCTCAAGGGCAACTACACCGCCGCAGTCAAGCGGACCTTCAAGGCCAAGGAGGGCCCCCAGACCCGCATGGCCATGTACCAGCTCCTGGACGAGGCTTTCCGGTCTGCCCAGGAGTACAGCGAAAAGGAGAAAAAGGACTACGACGAGGGCAAGGAGGTCCTCTGCCGGGTCCTGCGGCGGGAGATCCCTCTGATCATGACCGCCAACACGGCCCTGGAGGCCGAGAGCGTGGTGAAGCTGGGCCGGCGCTACGGCCTGCGGCTGGTCATCGCCGGAGCCTTCGGCGTGGAGGACTTCGCTCAGGAGATCATGGACCAGGGGTGGCACGTGATGCTGGGTGACGGCACCAACATGATGGCTGCCCAGGAGAACCACACCGACCTGCGCCGCCTGCTGGAGCTGTCCCGGAAGGGGCTGGACCTCTCGATCTACTCCTCCGGCGACGAGGGGTACGCCTACGGCTACGAGCAGATTTGGTGGAACGCCGCCCAGATGAGCGCCGCCGGTGCCGCCGGGTGGGAGATCATGGACATGATGACCATCCGGCCCGCCCGGGCCCTTGGCGTGGACGCCCTGGCGGGCTCCCTGGAGCCGGGCAAGCAGGCGGACATCATCCTCTGCCGGGGCTGTCCCGCGGAACGGTTCGACAACTATATCGATCAGACTATCGTGGCCGGCAGGACCGTATTCAAAAGGGAGGCGGACTGATATGCTCCTCATCCGAAACGCTATGCTCTACACCATGGAGGACGGCGCGGTCCCCCAGCAGGGGGACATCCTCATGGACGGCGGGAAAATCCGCGCTGCCGGCCGGGACCTCCCCGCGCAGGGGGCTGAGGTCCTGGACGCCTCGGGCCTCACCGCCACCCCGGGCCTCATCGACGCCCACAGCCACGTGGGCGGCTTCGCCATGGAGGGGGCGGACCTCAACGAGATCACGGACCCCGTCACCGCCCACCTCTGCGCCATCGACGCCATTGACATCCACTGCGACGCCTTCAAAGCCCTCCACACCTTCGGCATCACCGCCGCCTGCTTTGTGCCGGGCAGTGCCAATGTGGTCTGCGGCACCGGCTTCGTGGCCAAGACGGCGGGGGACAACACCGTGGGGGACCTGGCGGTGCTCAATCCTGCTGTTATGAAATGTGCCCTGGGCGGCAACCCCAAGGGCTACGGCAAAAAGGGCAAAGCCCCCATGACCCGCATGGGGGTGGCGGACATCTTCCGGGACGCCCTGCGCAAGGCGCGGTCTTACCTGGAGAAAAAGGAGGCCGCCAGGGATGGCCGGGGGGAGATGCCCTCCTATGACGCCAAGTGCGAGGCCCTCATCCCAGTCCTGCGGCGGGAGATTCCCCTGAAGGTCCACTGCGAGCAGTTCGACATGCTGACCACCATCGCCATTGCCAAGGAGTTTGGGTGCGACTACACCATCGAGCACGGCTGGGCCTGCAACCTGTATGTGGACGAGCTGGTAGAGGGCGGCGGGACGGTCTGCTTCGGTCCCGTGGGCATCGCGGAGGGCTACGGCGAACTCACCGGCGGCGACGTGGCCTATGTCCGGGAGCTGGACCAGCGGGGTCTCAACGTCTGCCTCATCACAGACGGCCCCATCTGCGGACCTGCCGCACTGCTGATCTCCGCCGGGGAGGCGGTGCGCTATGGTGTCCCCCACCTGCGGGCACTACGCATGGTAACATGCAACGCTGCCAAAGCTCTTCGGGTGGACGACCGCCTGGGTACGTTGGCGCCGGGCAAGGATGCGGACGTGGTGCTCTGGAGCGCGGTTCCCGCTCTGGAGACCTCAGCACGGGTGCGCTATACCATCATTGATGGAAAGATAATCTACCGAGACACCTAATCAACTTTGGATTGAATTTAGTAAAATGTGTTTTGTGTGAAGTCCACCCCCGCCGCCGGTGATCGGTGGTGGGGGTGTTTTTCGGAACACGCAGGGTACGGAATTCAACTTTTTACAGTTCATTCGATGCTTGAAGAAAGCATCTTGTAAACTGGAATGGACTTTTTAGAAGCACTGTGATAAAATAGAGGCAGTAAGAGGACTGGAGGCTGTCGACTTGGAACGAAAGATCACACCTTTGATGGAACTGCCCTTAAAAAATGACTTCATGTTTGGTCAGGTCATGCGGACGCCGGAGATCTGCCTTGCCAGATGTCCGAAACGGGAATGGCCACAAATAGATACGACCTGCAAAATCAGAAAATCCCCTTGTAATAAAGTGTCAAGTCATGTAGAATATTCTCGATAACAACAAGCAACAGGGGGGGATGCCTGTGCTGCAAGCTGATCTGCTGGAAAAGCTGACAGAGACCAAATATCTCTCGGAGACCAATTATGTGTCCTACCGCGCCATCATGCGCCTGTTTTACCTGGAGCACCAGAAAATGCACTACCAGCTGGACAAAGACACCGTTCTGCAGCTGCTCCGCGACCACCCCGTGTTTGCGGAGTACACCGCCGCCCAGCTGACAGTGGATCTGGACCAGCTGACCGCCTGGAAAAATCTGACCACCGTGCAGGACCCCCACCGGCACTACACCATCGCGGACTTCAAAAACCGCCGGTTTCAGTACATGATGTCCCCGGCGGCGGTGGAGATCGAGCGGATGACCGTTACGCTGGAGCATTTGTCAGTCAGCAGCGCCAGCCTGTCACCCAGCTCCTTCCGGCGGCTGCAGGACGGCCTTCGCAGGCTGGACAAGCTGAAGGATATGGAGCTGATAGAGGTGCAGAGCTGGTGGCGGGACATACAGGGGGACTTTCAGCGCCTGAGCCAGAATTATCAGGACTATCTGCGGGAATTTTATGGTCCCGGCATGGAAAAACGCATGAATGCCGAGGAATTTGTTATCTATAAGCACCACCTCATCCACTATCTGGAGGGCTACATCCAGGACCTGCAGCACAGCGCCGCACAGATCGGCGCACAGCTGGATGCCTGCTCGCCTGAGCAGATCGCGGAAATGCTGGATCTGGTGGCGCGCAGCGAGCTGGAGGTCGTTCCCCACCCAAGATCCGCGCAGCCCTCCTGGCAGGAGGTGCGCTCCCGGTGCGAGGGCGTCTGGCAGGCGCTGACCACATGGTTCACCGGACAGGAGCCTACGTCAAGACAAGTGTTGGACGTGACCAACAAAGTCATCAGCGATGTGGTACAGAACGCGGCCCTGCTGGTGCAGCTGGAAAATATAGGCGTGAGCAACAAAGCCGGGCTGCATCATCTCCTGACGCTCTTCGCGTCCTGCCCCTCTCTGCCGGAAGCGCACAGGCTCTCCGCTATGGCCTTCGGCGCACAGCAGGCCCGGCACTATTCCGTCAACGCCGACCAGGAGCCGGACCGCATCGATCGAAGCACCTACGACGAACCGCCGCTGACATATACCGTCCAGCCGCGGCTGCGCACCTATAAACCGCGCATGGAGCGCAAGGGTTTTGCGGATAAAAGCGAGGAAAAGGCCCGTCAGCGGGAGAAGCTCCTGGCGGAAGAACAGGCGTTGAAACAGCAGGTCCTGCACTATATCCGCGACGGACAGCTGGATTTTGCCCTTGTGCGCGACCCGATCCCGCCCTCCGTGCGTACGGTGCTGCTCAGCTGGGTGGCTTCCGCGAACCTCGATCCGGAGCAGCGGGGCCATACGGAGTACGGACAGTCCTACCGGCTGCACAGCCGCGGCAGGGAGTGCCGCGTCCCCTGTACGGACGGGACGCTGACCATGCCGGACTGTGTGCTGATCTTCGAGGAGGGCGGCCATGTATGATTTTCGGGAGCTCCTGAACCGTTTTTGGGTCACCAGAGAGGCGGATAAGGAGCTGTATTTTGCCCTGAAACGCGCTGTGCCGGAGTACCGGAAATTTGCCCGTGAGCAGCTTGGCTGGAACCTGATCGTTGATGAGAAGGCCATCAAGCTGGAAAAGGTGCCGCCAAGGGCCATGCCGTGGATGGGGATCGAGAGCTTTACGGAGACGTTGGACTACTGTCTGCTGTGCGCCCTGCTGCTGTTTTTAGCGGACCTGGACGACGGGGAGCAGTTCCTGCTCTCCACCCTGACCGAAGCCCTGGAGACCTTCCTGCGGGAGGTCAGGCCCGTGGATTGGACGCGCTTCCCCCACCGGAAAGCCCTGGTGCGGGTCCTGCAGTACGCCCAGGAGGTCGGGCTGCTGCTGGTGTTCGACGGGGACAGCGGCGGCTTTGGCAGCGACCGGGAGCAGGAGGTCCTATACGAAAACACCGGCTTGTCCCGGCACTTCCCGGTACATTTCGGGAGGGATATCCTGTCCTGCCGGACGGTCGAGGATTTTGAGGCTTCAGAAGGCGCGGACGCGGAGCGCGGCTGGCAGCGGGTCCGCCGGGTCTACCGGCAGCTGGTGCTGTCCCCCGGCCTCTACTGGTCCGAGGAGAACAGCAGCGACTATGAGTACATCAAAAACCAGCGCAGGCGGGTGGGCAAGACCTTGGAGGAGATCCTGGGCGGAGAGCTCCAGGTCAACAAAAATGGCGCGTATCTCATTTTTGAGCAGAATGACCGGAGCATCCTGACCTATCCGGAGAGCAAGGCGATCACAGACGCCGCGCTGCTCCTGTGCACCCGCCTGCGGGAACAGATCGCGGCGGGCGTCTACCAGCGGGGCTGTGATGATCTGGTGCGGCTCAGCCGCCGGGAGTTCCTGCACGAGGTGGAGCGGTGCCGCACCCTGTGCGGAGACGGCTGGGGGAAGGTGCTGCGGGAGCTGGACCTGGATCGGCTCTGCGAGGAGCTGACCGCCTATATGTCCGCGTGGTCGCTGCTGGAGGAGCAGGGGGACGACCTGCTGCTCTATCCCGCCGTCGGGAAATGGACAGGGGCCTATCCCGCGGACTATCAAGAGAAAAACAGGGAGGGGGATACGGATGGACCGGTGGAGGATGCATAAATTGGGGTTCCTGAACTTCTGGCTGTACGATCAGGAGGAGTTCCTGCTGGAAAACGGCCATATCCTCCTGCGCGGAAACAACGGCGCCGGGAAATCCATCACCACACAGAGCTTCATCCCCTTTATCCTGGACGGCAACCGGCGCCCGGAGCGGCTGGATCCCTTCGGCTCCACGGCGAAAAAGATGGATTTTTATCTGCTGGGGGACAACGAGGACACCAAGGAGGAGACCGGATATCTCTATCTAGAGTTCAAAAAGGAGGGCCTGGAGGAATATCTCACCATCGGGATCGGTATGCGGGCGAAGCGCGGCAGCGGCATCGACCAGTGGGGCTTCTGCCTCAACGACGGGCGGCGGATCGGTCCCGACGGCGTCCGGCTCTATGAAAAAAGGGGCCGGCAGTTGATACCGCTGAGCCGGCAGCAGCTGAAGAGCCTGCTGGATGACGACGAGAACTGGGCGGATAACGCTGAGATGTATAAAGCCCTTGTCAACCGCCGGGTCTTCCGGTTCCGTGATATCCGGCAGTATGAGCAGCTGCTCCAGATGCTGCTGAAGGTGCGCAAGCCCAAGCTGTCCAAGGACGACTTCCGGCCCACGGCGCTCAAGGAGATCCTCAACGACTCCCTGCGGGTGCTGACAGACGAGGACCTGTCCGCAATGGTCAGCACGATGGAGCGGATGGATTCGCTGGAGGGTACGATCCGCGGCTGCCGGGAGGCCATGCAGGACGCCCGCACCATCCGGAACGAGTACACCCGCTATAACCAGTACGTCCTCGGGCGCAAAGGCAGGGCGTACCTGGAGACCCGCAGCGCCGTCCAGCGGCTGACCAACCAGCTGGAGGACCAGCGGGCGCGGTGCGGCGAATTGGAGAAGGAGCTCGCAGCGCAGGAACAGCGTAAGCACACGTCCGCGGAAGCTTACCAGCAAGCAAAGGCCCAGCGGGCCGCAATGGGCGACGACGAGCTGTCCGCCAAACAGAGCCAGCTGTCACAGCTGCTGGCGTCCTGCGAACGTCTGCAGAGCCAGGCGGAGCAGGGGGAGGCGGACCTCCAGCGGCAGAAGGACAGGATCTACCGGAAGGAGATCGATCTCCGGGAGCTGACACAGCGGCAGAAGGACGCGCAGGACGGCGTCCGGCTGGCGCTGCGGGAGTTGCAGGACGGAAACGGGGTCCTGGAACTGGGGCAGGAGCACGAGGCGTATACCCGGCAGCTCCAGATGGGGCACAGCGAGGCGGACCAGAGGGAGATCCGCACCGCGCTGCGGCTGCGGCGGAAGCAGATCGACCAGGTCCTGCGGGGCCTGGACCGCGCCGGCCAGGCCAGGAAGCTCTATGATGACGCCTGCCGGACGCTGGACGAGAGCGATATGGCTGTCAGGACAGCGGCCAGCACGGTCAAGGACGCGGAATTGCAGGAAAACGGCGAGCGCGACCGCCTGCGGCAGGCATTTGCGACGTGGAAGGAGCGCAACGTCCGGCTGACGCTGTCCGAGGACGACGCCCATACGGTCTATCAGGCGGTCACTCGCTACAGCTCACGGGCGGACTGGAGCGCTGTCTGCAATTTGATGGACGAGTGCGTCCGCCGTCTGGAGAGCGAGTGGAATGCGCAGAAGCTCCGGCTTCAGAATACGCGGGACAATTTGCAGCAGGAGCGGCAGGCCTGTGACCGGGAGCTGGAACGTCTCAGGAACCAGCCGGAGCCGACGCCGCCCAGGAGCCCGCAGGTCGACGCCACCCGGGTACAGCTGGCCATGCGGGGCGTCCCCTGCGCCCCTTTCTATGAGACCATCGATTTTGCGCCGGAGTTGTCCCAGGATGCCCGGGACCTGTTGGAAGCACAGCTGCGGGATGCCGGACTGCTGGACGCGCTGGTGGTCCCGCCGGAGCATCTGGACGAGCTCCGGGAGCTGCTGGCGGAATATCCGGACCGGTTCCTGCTGCCGGGAGCGCCGGTAAGGGACCCGGTGGCGAATCTGATCCCCGCCGGTGCGGGGACATTCCGGAGCGTGGCGGCGGCATGTCTGCAAAGCATCTCCCAAAGCGATCCGGAGGCGGAGACCGCCCTCTTGCCGGACGGCCGTTTCCGCAGCGGCCTGATCCGGGGGCACAGCCGCGGGGAGGGCCCCGCCGGTTATGTGGGCGCCGCCGCCCGCAGGGCTAATCGGGAGCGGCAGCTCCAGGAGCTGGAAGAGAAGCGCGGGGCGCTGACCAAAGAGACCAGCGCCTTGCAGCTGAAGATCGACCACTGTGACGCCGGTCTGCTGGAACTGCGGGAGGAACGGGAGCGGATGCCCACGGCGGTGGACCTGGATCAGGCGCTGGAGATGACGGCCCAGGCCCGCCGGACGCTGGACGAGGCGGAAGCGGAGCGGGAACGCCGTCTGCTGCAAATGCGCACTGCCAGGCAAAGCCTGAACGACCTGGAGAAGGAGGTCCGCGCAGCCAGCGCGGGACTGCCCTACATGCTGACGGTCCCCGCCTATGAGGAGGCCAGGGATGCGGCGGAGGAGTACCAGGGGCTACTGGAGCAGCTGGAGAGCCAGTGTAAGGAGCTGCGCTATGCCGCCGGGGCGGTCCAGAACATGGAGGACACGATTGAAGGCGAACGGGAGCAGGCTGACACCGCGCAGCGGCTTAGCCGTGCGCTCCAAATGGAGCTGGAGACGAACCGTGCCGCCGCCGGGGAGCTGCGGGCATTTCTTGGCAGGCCGGAAAATCAGGCCAGAGCAAGGCGGCTGGAAGAATTGGACCGGGAGATCGAACATCAGGACAGAGAAAACCGGGATGCGGAGCGGGAATGCGTCCGGCTGGCAGAGCAGCTGAATACGGCAAAAGAGGCGGTGCAGGGGAAGCGACAGCGGCTTTTGGAGGCCACATTGAACGAGCATGACCTTGAGGCCTACTTTTCCGAGGACCTGGCGCTGGGATTTTCCGGGCTGGACGGCGATCAGGGCCTGGAAGCGTGTGCGCGGGAAGCCGTGAACAGGATGCAGGCGTCCGACCAGGACCGCTCCCATGAGCAGGTGCAGGACGCGCTGCGGAAAAATTATGAGCAGCACAACAGCAGCGTTTTGAGGTACCGCCCGGAGCTCAAGCTGGTTTTCGATGCGCCGGAGCAGCCCAATGTGCTCCGCCAGCGGTACTGCATCACGCTGAATTGGAAGGGCAAGGATATCTCACTGTATGAGTTCATCCAGGCGCTGCAGGCAGAGATCGAACTGACGGAGACGCTCCTGGAGGAGCAGGACCGGGAGCTGTTTGAGAATATTTTAACGGAGACCATCAGCTTGAGCCTGCGGGGCCGGATCGAAGAGAGCCGGAAGTGGACGGAGAGCATGACAGCCCTGATGTCCACCTTGGACACCTCTATGGGTCTGACCTTCAGCCTGGACTGGAAGGCGAAAAAGGCGGAGGGCGGCGGGGAATTGGACACCGCCCAGCTGGTGACGCTGCTGAACAAGGACCGGGCGCTGCTCAGCCGGGAGGACAGCCAGCGGGTCTCCTCCCATTTCCGGATAAAAGTAAAAAAGGCCAGGGAAGAGGCGTATACCCAGGGCTTGTCCCCCAATTACGCGGATCTGATCCGTACAGTGCTGGACTATCGGAACTGGTATGAGTTCCGCCTGTTCTACCAGCGGGAGGGGGAGGAGAAAAAAGAGCTGACGGACCGGGTATTCAACCGGTTCAGCGGCGGGGAAAAGGCGATGGCGATGTATGTGCCGCTGTTTGCCTCCGTGTCCGCCCAGTACCAGAAGAGCGAGGCACCGGTGACCTGTCCCAGGCTACTGGCCCTGGACGAGGCCTTCGCGGGGGTGGACGAAAAAAATATCGCCGCCATGTTTGAGCTGGTACACCGGCTGGATTTTGACTATATCATGAACTCACAGGCGCTGTGGGGCTGCTATGCGTGTGTGGACGGTCTGGCGATCGCCGATCTGCACCGTCCCGCAAACGCCTCCGTGGTCACGATCCTGCGGTACCGGTGGAATGGACAGGCCAGGGAGGAGGCGCCATGACGGAGTCCGCGGTCTTTTGGACGGCATACTTCCGGGAGCGGCCCGCGTACAGCCGGATCTTGCAGGAGCTGCGGCAGAAATACCGGAGGTATGGGCATCCGGCGGGGACGGTCCGCCTGGAGGACGCCAGTGAAGAGGAGTGCCGCGCACTGCGCAATATTTTTGGAGAGCCATTTTCTCCGCCGGTCCGGTTCCGAGCGGAGCGGTTTGAAGCCGCGATGCGGCAGCTGAAGTTCCCGGAGGTCTGCCTCAAGGAGGTGCTGGAGCTCTATTTTGATGAAAAGCTTGTAACGAACCGGGAGCGCCGCCAGGCACGGGACAGCCGGTTTTGCCAGATGCTCCGCGCAGCGGCGGAGGAAGCGGAGAGCGCGGCCTGCCACCAGTGGCTCCAAGGCTTGGAGGAAAAACAGGGGGGCGGGGCTCTCCTGCTCTACCGGGAGGCGGAACGGGATCTGGACGGGGCGCGGGAGGCACTGGACCGGGCCTGCCGGAGTCTGGCGTGGCTGGAGCAGAACGCCGGACGGCAGGTACGGCTTGCCGTGCTCAGCGCCCAGGCGGCCGGGGACCCCCATGCTCTGGACAGCTCCGCGTTGGGCGGGAAGCTGTTCCTCCATCTGCTGGCGGCGCGGGGCGGGCAGGCCGTCCCGGAAAACGCGGAGCAACGGGACGCGCTGTATTTCCGCAGCGGCATCCTCTGCGACAGCATTTCCAGTACGGTCACCCAGGTGGGACTGGTCCTTATGCTGGGAAACACAGAGCATCCCGCCTATGGAGCGCTGCGCGGAAGTCATGAGATCTGTACGCTGACCCTGGCCACCTTATCCCGCCTGACCGGGGCGCACAGCCCGTCCGGAAGAGCCTACCTGGTGGAGAATGAGATGGTGTTCTCTCAGCTCTGCGACCAGGCGGGGCGGTTCCACTCCCCGCTGGTTTGTACATCCGGGCAGCCGTCGGTGGCGGCGCTGCGCCTGCTGGATCTGCTGGCGGAGAGCGGTACGGAGCTGTATTACGCGGGAGATTTTGACGGAAAGGGCCTGTCCATTGCCGTGCAACTGCTCTCGCGCTATCCGGAACAGCTGAAGCCGTGGCGTATGACGCCGGAGGACTATGCGGTATGTGTTTGCGATACACCACTGAGCGATGCCAGCGCGGCGCTGCTGCGGGGATGCGCTGGGACCGCCCTGGAGGAGACCGCACGGGCCATAGCGAGAGCGCAGCGCGCCGGTTATCAGGAGTTTTTGCTGGGGCAGCTGGAGGCGGATTTGACAGAAACGCCGTAGAATGCAAATAGTTCACACGTGGCATTTTTGACAGGCGCAGATGAGAGCAGTATGTCGACCTCGCCGCACATAGCGGCATACAGGGCGGCGGTAAGGCCGCCCTGGGGGAAGGCGGCAGCTTTGGCGGCACGGACGGATGCGCCTGCCACTGTATCAGGCGCAGTGATTTCGCGGGAGAGCCTCTGCATCTCTGCCGGTGTGGTGCCATATATCCAGATCCGCATTTCGATACAACCTTTCCGGGAGAATAAAGGACATATCTATATTCTACTGTGCTTGCGGAAAAATATGCATGGCCCGGCGGTGAGGGCATACCAGCGCTGTGGGGAAAAGTCCAGCAAACCTCTTTTCATTAGTAGTTCTCAATGCCGGCCTGGGAGATATGCCTCTTGGCCTCCAGATGGAGGGCTTTCAGGTAATTGCCGCCTACGAGAGGATATATTATTTCCGAGCTTAAAGCTCGGAAATAATACATTTGATGCAAGCCGTTTTGCTCGCCGCTGTAAACAGCGGCAACCGCAAAACATGGCAAATATTACTTCCGACCTTTCGGTTCGGAAGTAATAAAAGCGCGGGAGATTCATGAAGCCAATATAGACGCGCCAGTCTCTCCGTTCCAACCGTATGAGATTAGTTCATGTATGCTTCCCGAGGCCGATCTGCTGGCAGCGCAACTGCAGCCGTCACAGTTTTTTGCCCCCATCTACGGGAATCGTTCCTACAGAAATCCACACAATGATATCTGCGATTTTTTGAGGGCGCTGGACGTATGTCGCCCGAAGGCCATCTTTCTGGCAACAGGCGTATCCTCAGCGAAAAGCCAACAGTTCGATTCCATTCTGCAAAAGATTGCCGATAGAGGTTTTCAGCTCGCATACAAGGTCGTTGATGTGGCTGAGACCACCGGAATACCAACTGCGGAGCGTAACACCTTCATCATAGGGTACAGAGTGGGTGTAAACGCTAGTCTCAATTTCCCGGAGCTGGAGCGCCTGCCCTCAATTCCGCTGGAGAGGTTCTTGCATTCAGATGAGCAGGTCGATTCCTGGTATTTCACCGGCGTTAATCCAGTCAATATCCCGATTGATAGAAATAGCAGCCGCGTTTACTGCTGGAAAAACGACCATTACGCCGGAACAATCCGTATGACGTGGAACTACTGGAAAATCCCGCTGATAGACACTGGCAAAAACCTCCGTAAAATGACCCATCGTGAAATTGCGAACTTAAAAGGCGTCCCGAGCAGTTATGTGCTGCCTGAGCACAAGAGCAGATCAGGGCTGTATAAAAAGCTCATGTTTGCAGTGAATGTGCCGGTTATTGAAAAGTTGGCCATAGGAATTGCCCGCAACCTGCCAACAAATCGATCCTGTTGGAACAGAGAGGTCTGGCTTGAGGACATGCTCCTCCGTTATCTGCTGAAGCTTGCAAGCACGAGGGATACACTAACCTTCAGGCGTGTGGTGGGCCGATTTGATTTTGCACTCGAAGTGTTGGACCAGCGCTTCTTTTTTGACTTAAAGTATTATAGCAATAAGCGCATTCCAACGGGGGTGGTCAGAAAGCTCTGCGAACAGTTGACTTGCCCCAAGACAGGAGGACTGATCTTGGTCCTTACCAGCGAGGTGCCCATGCGGACCAAGCGGGAATGCCGGGACCAGTTCGGTATCAGCATTTGGGATGTCGGAGATCTACTGTGGCTGTTCAGCGAAGTTGAAGAGATCAAAAGCGAGTTCATCGCACTGCTGGATTATGCGGTCGGGGACATCAAGCCCACGCCGCCAGCGTTTCCCGTTATATTGAAAGAGATCCCGATCGGACCGCCAGCCACTCCGGCAGCAGCCGGCGAGCCCCGCATTGATGCGGCCCGGGAAGGCGAGACGGAAACGCGGAGTGAGGCGTCAGTCTGGGGGCAGCGGCTGGCGGATATCCCTGCGGGACAAGAACAATTTCAGAAATATGAATCGTTCTGTACGGATATCCTGCAATATGTTTTGGGCGACTACCTGTCCCTCTGGGAGGCGCAGGGCCGGACGGATGATGGTCTGCATCGCTTCGACCTGTGCTGCAAAATCAAAAGCGGCGTGAACCAAGACTTTTTTGATAC
>Ga0137308_101369_pt1 | contig 24631 bp, 19 predicted proteins | sample Inofrocosms_June_FD_97181 | JGI IMG/M metagenome (GOLD analysis project Ga0137308, IMG submission 97181) | Mouse cecal microbial communities from Vienna, Austria - N-Acetylneuraminic and N-Acetylglucosamine D2O microcosms_June | ecosystem: Host-associated > Mammals > Digestive system > Large... | reverse complement strand
TAGAGTAAATTTATATAGACCATCTTATAATGATATTCACCAAAGTTCACCAAAAAGTTCACCAAAAAGTTCACCAAAAGATGTGAACCAAACACAGCAGAAAATTATAGAAATGATTCTATTAAATCCAAAAATGACACAGACGGCAATGGCAGAAAAATTAGGAATCACATCAAGAGCTGTCAAAAAAAGTATTAAAGAGTTAAATGAGAAGGGCATATTGCAGCGAGTCGGCTCAGCCAGAAGTGGTTATTGGGAAGTAAAAGATAATTTAGAAAGATTTGAAAAGAGGTAGACGGTTGCCTTGCTTTTTGCTTCGGGAACACAGAGAATATGAGAAATTGACTTTACAATTCAAGCTCGATATAGTTGTATTAAATATTTTTCAGAGACGTGTCTATAGGATACTGTAATATGTCAGGAGATAAAAAGATGAGCAAAAATAATTATTGGGTGCTTTTATTAAAAGGAGAGGAACCGAAGCTTTTTACGTCGTGGCTGGAATGTGAGCAAAACACACATGGCGCTTCAAGAGCTGTCTGGAAAGGGTTTCCTACCAAAGATGAGGCGATTAAACATGCCAAAGCTCTAGGCTGGTCAGAGCTTACAATTATTTACGACAGTGAGCTCATTCCATGGGCTTATCGTGGATGCGGAGAGAAGATGCTGACTCAGGCTGCCGGCCAGTATATGTATGATATCAGAGAAAAAATAAAGATAGAAGTTAAGAGTATAAATGGAGTATCTCATACTTCTGAGGAAGATCCCGGTATTACTCTTGTGGATAAACTTGCGCGGAAAGGTGCGGGGATTGTAGATTAGCAGTAGGCGGCGATATACTGTATTTGTAGACAAAGGTTTGGTATCACAAGCTGCAATAGAAGGAGGATTTTGATGGATCTTTCAAAAATAAGAGCAGTCATTGTCTGTTCCTCTCTAAATTATAAAATCCCTGACATATTAGGAAGCGTATGGTATAGCAAGCTTAGCGATCTCAATTCAAATTTTAAAGAGGTGCTGGATAAACTAGAAAAGAACAGTGGAACGGTTAGGGGAAGCCTACAAGGCAGAAGGAGAGAAGCGAATTGAAGAAAATAATTTATGCAGTAAAAAGAGGAAGAAAGACAGGAATTTTTAATGAATGGCTAAAATGCTTCGAGCAGATAAATAAATATTCAAATGCAAAATTTCGCCGTTTTGAATATCGGGGCGAGTTTGAGAAGGAGCCAGAAGAGGTACCCGGCAGCTTGCGGTATGCCATAAAAGAAGCAGAAACATTTCTGGGTGATTTGGTGTATCTAGGTGAGAGTGCCGACTATTTAGAGGACAAAAGTTGGGGAGAAGAAGGATTTTTGCCCTTCGGTGATAAGTCTGCTGCAGAAAATTCAGAGTTTTTTTCCGAACAGACAGAGGAGGAAGAAGATGATATAGAGGATGTTGATGAAGAATATGGCAAGTGGCTGGCTGATAACAGAAACCCTGATGTGCCGATGGGATACTGGAAAACAGCAGAAAACATGGAAGAGTGTATCAAGACTATCCGTAAATCGGAACAGGACGATGCTAAAAAGGCGGCAGCAAACAATCTGAGCAGACATCTGAAGAACTGCCTCTTGGATGTGAATCTAAACAAGTTAACGGCTATTTATCGTGATAAAAAGGCAGACAATGTTTTGGGATATGATGCGCCTTCCGTAGCTCGATTTGTGACGCAGATGCTGCGTACATACCCCAAACCGGAATTATCAGAAATTCAGGAAGTTCAGGAAGTGGAGAATGAGGTTTCTATTCGGCAGATTTATATGCAGGCTGGAGCTATAGAGACGGAACTGAAACAACTGATTCGCGGACAGGATGCGGCCATTGAGAAGCTGAGTGAAGCATATTTTAATACGGAATTGAAAGCACGTTTGACACCGAATAGGAGAGGACCAAGAAATGCATACCTTTTAGCAGGACCTCCAGGTGTGGGAAAGACTTTTATGGCGCAGCAGTTTGCTTTCAGGTTGGGTTTTCCTTTTAAGCGCTTTGATATGTCAGAATATTCTCATCATGAAATTAAAGAAGAATTGATTGGTTATAGCCCTGCCTGGAAGGCCCCTGAACCAGGTAAACTTACAGAGTTTGTGGCTAAAAATCCAAGATGTGTGCTTTTGTTTGATGAAATAGAAAAAGCGCATATTAGCGTTATACGAGTGTTTTTACAGATTTTGGATGATGGTATCTGTGAGGATAAATATCATATGCAAAATGTATCGTTTAATAACGCTATCATTTTTTTTACAACCAATGCAGGCAAACAGCTCTATAATGATGCACAGAATGAAAATCTTACGCTGCTTTCGGATAAGGTGGTGCTTGATGCACTAGAAAAGGATAAAGACCCAGAGGCAAACCAGCCTTATTTCCCTCCAGAAATACTTTCGAGGATGTCATCACATACTGTTATCATGCTAAATCATTTAAAGGCAGATGCAATTCTTGAACTGGTAAAGGATGATATAAAAGATCGTTTTAAAAAACTAAAGAACAAATATGGCTATGTGTTGAGTCAGGGAAAGGAGTACATGGCCAGAACTATATTGTATTCTATTGGGGGAAATGCAGATGCCAGAAATGCTTCTCAAATTGCAGGTAAGCTTATTGGCAGGGAAATACGTAGGTTTTTGGAACTACTAGAAGATAAGCAAATACTAGATGAAAACGATGAGGGAAGAAGAATTGAGTGGAAATGTAATCTAAAAGATGCTAAAGAAGAAATCAAAGACTTTTACCTCGGGGAAAGGGACTGTGTAATCCCCGTCTTTGGAACCGTGAAATATGAGCCGACCGAAAAGTTAAAAAATAATAATGTACGTGTGAAGAACACGGTGGATGTCAAAGAATATATGGAAATAATCCATAAGGAAAATGTTCTTTTTACAGTCATTGATTACATACATGGTCTTGAAAATATGGAAAACAGACAAAATGTAGTGGATGCTAAGACGATTGGACAAGATGTCTTCTTAAAACTTCGGGAGGAAGATAAAGAAGTCCTGGTGTATATTTTAGACGGAAGTTGTGGACATGAATATACATATAAGGAAAAAAGAACCCTTATGAAAAAAGGGGCTGCAGGGTTTATTGAGAGTCAATGTTTTAGAAGCCAGTTGGAGCAGACCTACATGGACGTATGTTGTCGGGTGGTAATGGAGAGATTGACAGCGCGGCATCAGGTTCTGACATATGAAACCAAACAAGAATTTAATGAGAAGACTAATACTGGAAGTATTATTTTTTGCGATTTCAAACTTGAAACAGCAGTGGAGTCCGAGGATAGGTCTTCACTTCTATCGGATGCAGAGCGGCCAAATATCAGATTTCATGATATTATCGGAGCAGAAAAGGCGAAGGAAGAACTTTGGTATTTTGTAAGATATCTACAGGAGCCAAGAAAATTTCTTATGAATGGCGGTAAGCCGCCAAAAGGGATTCTTCTCTATGGACGTCCGGGAACCGGAAAGACAATGCTTGCCAAAGCTATGGCGGGTGAGTCGGATGTGACTTTTCTGCAGACCAGTGCAACGGAGTTTAAGAGTCGATATATAGGCGAGGGTGAGGCGAATATCAGGCAGCTCTTTGCAAAAGCGAAAAAATATGCACCAGCCATTATATTTATTGATGAGATTGATGCCATCGGCAAGCAGAGAACCGGTTCAGAAAATACACATACTACAGAAAGTATGTTGAATTCTCTGCTTACCGAGATAGACGGTTTTTGTGGTGCTGACAGTAGTAAGCCGGTTTTTGTATTAGCGGCTACTAACTATGGAGCCAGGGGAGAGAGTGATGGGATTGATTCGCTAGATGAAGCTCTGCTCAGGCGTTTTGACAATAAAATTTATGTGAATCTTCCAAAAGAGAGTGAACGTGAACAATATATCCTTCAGATGCTTAAAAGTAAGAATATCACGACTGTTTCCAAAGATGTAGCGCACAATATTGCAGAGAGGACGACAGGGCAGAGTCTTGCAATATTGCAGAACGTGTTTGAGCTCGCATTTCGTAATGCCATAAAACAATCAAGGACTATGACAGATAACGATTTACTGACCGCTCTTGAAGAGTACAAGTATGGTGAAAAGAAAGAGTATACTCCAGATTATTACAAGCATGTGGCTATCCATGAGACTGGCCATGCGTATATCTCCTATATCAGTGGAGACAAGCCTTCATATATCACGATTGAGTCTAGAGGTAATTATGGTGGGTATATACAACATGCGAATCGAGAGGATGTGGCAAGTTATACAAGAGATGAACTTCTTGCAAGAATCAGAATTTCATTGGCGGGTCGTGCAGCTGAGGAGGTGTTCTATGGCAAGACGAAGTCACTTAATACAGGGGCATCTAGCGACCTGCAGAATGCTACTAATATTGCATTTCAAATAGTATGTACATATGGAATGGAAGAGGATCAGTTGATTACCCTTAGAAAGGAGGAGGTGCTTCAATCAGCGCTGGCTAAAGAATATACAGCTAAAGTTAATGAAATCCTAAAGACTGAGATGAAGAACACACTTACAACGATTGAAAATGCAAAAGATAAAATCCAAGAGATCGCAGATGCCCTGATAAGGGAGAACAGGCTGACAGGAAAACAATTGGAAGAACTGATGGAAGCAGATGGGTGAAAGTTCACCTTTTATAGATTCTCTTCCCCCCACTGTTTCATATGCTCAAAGACGGGAATAAAACTTTTCCCCAGCTCTGTAAGGTTGTATTCCACATGGGGAGGAACTTCTTGGTAGTCATGGCGGGTAATAAAAACATCTGCTTGCAATTCACGAAGCTGTTTGGTCAGACTTGATTCGGGAATATCTCCAAAAAGTCTGCGAAGTTCCCCGAAACGGTGGATGTCTTGAAAGGCAATATAATAGATAATCTCGATTTTCCATTTGCCGCCTAAGATTTTTTGTATGGTGGAGACAGTTTTGCAGCGTTCGATAGACAATGTACTTTTTTTCATTTCTGTCACTCCTTTTTTAGAAAGCATAACATACGAATGTTTAAAAATCAATGTACACATTATAAGATAGGCACTATAAAAAAGTACAGTACTTGTAAAAACATTGTATAAAAGTATAATGAGCATAAAGAACCTGAAAGGAGAGGTATTTTATGCATTACACAGGAACTATCTGGCGACCGCCATATGAAGCGGCATCTCTTCTCTTAGAAGTGACCGCAGGTTGTACACATCATAACTGTAAATTTTGTACTTTATACAATGATTTGCCATTTAAATTTAAAATGTCTCCTATAGAGAATGTTGAGGATGATTTAAAGGAGGTAAAAAGAGCACTTAAACGCGGGCACTGCAGACAGTTTAAGCGGGTATTTTTAACAGGAGCCAATCCATTCGTCTTGTCTTATAATAAATTAAGGACGATTGCAGAGCTTATCCATACGTATCTTCCATCGGTAAAATCGATTGGCTCATTTGCAAGAATTACGGACATTACCCTTAAGACTGATAAGGAACTTACAGAACTGTATGCCCTTGGATATGATGGTCTGACAATAGGGATAGAGACCGGAGATGATAAGGCTTTGCAGTTTATGAATAAGGGATATACTGCTTCGGATATTGTAGAGCAATGCAGGCGGTTAGATACCGCTGGTATCCATTACAGCTTTTTTTACCTGGTAAGTATTTCTGGGGCTGGCCGCGGAGAAATCGGGGCAAAGCTGACTGCAGAATTATGTAATCAGATACATCCGACATTGATTGGAGCCAATATGCTTACGATTTATCCTGACTCTGAACTTTATGCTGAGATACAACGTGGAAACTGGCAGGAGGAAGGCGAACTGGAAAAATATAAGGAGGTACGAACATTGATAGAAAATCTGCAGATACCTACAACCTTTGCAGCAATGGGTGCTTCTAATGCATATCAATTTCATGGACAGCTGCCAAGAGACCGGCAAAAGCTTTTGGCATTTCTAGATGGAATTATAGAAAATGTCAGCGAAGAAGAATTGCAAAGATATAGAAAAAGTGTATATCATCTATAGAGGAAAACCCCCGAAAGTATACGATTACTATCGGGGGTCTTACTTATTGTCCGCCTTCACAGAAAAACTCAATCTCTTCTCCCACGGGACCATTGACAAATGCGATTCTCGCTGGCACAGGTGGGGTGGATTGGATAATGATGTCATTTGGCTCCATTGTCACTGGATAGCCGGCATTTCTTACCGCCTCGACGCATTTATCTACATCGGCTGTTTGAAGTGCAAAATGCCGGATGGCACCTTGTGGAAGTAGTCTCTCGGCGTTGGCAAATACTTCGATAAAACCGGCTCCCGTATCAAACATCATACCAGCAGCTTCCCCTTCTCCCCAAGTTCTGATAAGTGGTAACTGAAGGACACCATGGTAGAAATTTTTTACTTTCTCCATTTCACTTTGGTCACATTTGATACATACATGATGAATTCCTTGAATAAGCATTGTTTCCTCCTTATTTTGACCCTTAAAATGGGGTGCTTTCGTTGTGATTTATGGTAACATTAACCGAAAATATTGTCAAGAAAGGGTAAATATTTAATCACAAATAGATATATTCAAGGAATTGTAATAAAATACAAAAGAAATATGCCTATAGAAATGAAGATATTTTACAAGACAAATAATGGATTTAGCAGTAAAATAACTGTGATAAAAATTGGCAAAAAAATAAGGATGGTGAACTATATGAGGGACAGAACATCAATGGGGCATTTGGCAGCGCTTTTTACGGTTTTGGTGTGGGGAACAACTTTTATCTCTACGAAGGTGTTGCTTCAAGGCTTTTGGCCTGTGGAGATTTTATTTTTTCGTTTTGTGATGGGGTATTTGGCGCTTCTTCTGGTCTGTCCGCGTAGGCTGAAGGTGGAAAATCACCATCAAGAACTGGTGTTTGTACTAGCTGGACTGTGTGGAATCTGTTTGTATTATCTGTTGGAAAATATTGCGCTTACTTATACGATGGCATCGAATGTAGGGGTGATTATCTCGGTTGCGCCATTTTTTACAGCCATACTTTCCCATCTGTTTGCAACATCAGAGGGAAAGCTTACCATAAATTTTTTTGTGGGATTTGTGGTGGCGATGGCGGGAGTCGCGCTGATTAGTTTTCAGGGGACAAAACTAGAGGTAAATCTAACGGGGGATATTTTGGCAATCTTAGCGGCTTTTGTATGGGCGTGTTATTCGATATTGACAAGAAAGATTAGCAGCTTTTGTATGCCTGTACTTCTGACAACGCGCAGAACCTTTTTCTATGGGATTCTCTTTATGATTCCAACTCTTTTTTTGTTTGATTTTAGGCTGGAATTTGGACGTTTTGCCAACCATATGTATTTATTTAATATTCTCTACCTTGGTCTGGGAGCGTCTGCACTTTGCTTTGTCACTTGGAATATGGCTGTGCATCGATTGGGGGCAGTGAAGACCAGCGTGTATATCTATATGGTACCTGTGATTACCGTTGTGACTTCTGCGCTGGTCTTAAAAGAGCCTGTAACTGGAAGGTCTATCCTAGGAACGATGCTGACAGTTGTGGGATTATCTTTATCAGAATATAATGGAAGAAAACATTGATATAGTATTAGGTTGTCTTCCATACTTTTTGCTTGCGAAGTTCTCCGGTTGTGCGGCAGATAAGCGGGTCAAAAATCATAAACATAGCAGGCAGTAGTCCAAGGACAACAATCGTACTGATAACAGCACCTCTTGAGAGAAGGTTGGTAATGGCGCTAATCATATCAATACTGGAATAAAGTCCCACTCCAAAGGTAGCAGCAAAAAAGCTTAGACCGCTGGTGATAATCGGTTTGGTAGAAGTGCGGTGAGCAATCTGTATCGCTTCTTTTTTGGAAAGTCCCTGTGCACGCTCGGATACATAACGGTTGGTCATCAAAATCGCATAGTCAATCGTGGCACCAAGCTGGATGGTTCCAATTACAATACTTGCGACAAAGGGAAGCGGTGTATTAGCATAATAGGGAATCGCCATATTGACAAAGATAGCAAATTCAATAACCATTACCAGGATAAATGGCAGAGAGATAGACTTAAATACAATCATAATAATCAGAAAAATCGCCGCCATGGAGATAGTATTGACTGTCTGTAAGTCAATATCCGTGACATCTTGCAAGTCTTTCATCAGTGGCGCTTCTCCGATAATCATAGCATCTTTGTCATGGGATTTTAAAATTTCATTGATAGCAGCAATCTGCTTATTTGCCGGGTCGGTGGCTGTGGGAAAGTCAGAACATACGAACGCCAGTTCTCTGTTGTTGCTTCTAAAAATCTCCAAAAGGTCTGAGGGAATAAAACTCTCCGGGAAAGAACTTCCAAGGATAGAGCTTAAGCCAAGTGCCCACTGTACACCATCGGTCTTTTTAATCTGCTCTATCATATCACTTTTATCCATCGCATCGAGCTGGCTGTCAAACATCAGCATATAGACAGAGCTCATATTGTATTCGTCAGAGAGTTTGGTATTGGCAATCGAGCTCTCTAAGTCTTTGGGAAGTCCGCTGTCTAGATTGTAGTAGAGGTCTACATAGTCATTGCCATATTTGGCTGGCAAAAGCAGAACCAAAAACAATACAAGCCATAATTTATTAAATCTGGTTAAAAAATCAGACAGTCCGGTCAGCGCTGGAATCACGGGCTTGTGAGTGGTCTTTTGAATGGCTTTTTCAAAGAGCAAAATCATAGCTGGAAGTACCGTAATACAACAGAAGACTCCCATAAAGACGCCTTTAATCATCACAATACCTAAGTCGCGGCCTAAAGTAAAAGTCATAAACAGCAGAGCAGCAAAGCCAGCGATGGTGGTGGTGGAGCCTCCGGCCACAGAAGTAAAGGTACGGGAAATAGCCTCTGCCATAGCATCTTCGCGGTGCTTATAGGAGGGCTTTAATTCTTCGTAGCTACTCAATAAGAAGATGGAATAGTCCATCGTAACACCAAGCTGCAAGACCGCAGTCAATGCCTGTGTGATATAGGAGATTTCTCCTAAGAAGATATTGCTGCCCAAGTTAAAGAGTACGGCCATACCAATGCTTGTTAAGAATAAAACAGGTACAAAAGCAGACTCTAGGGTTAGCATCAGTACAAGCATAGATAACAGAGATGCGATTAGAACATAGACAGGCATCTCTTTGAGTGCCAGATTTTTAATATCTGTGACAATGCCGGACATTCCGCTGATAAAACATTCTTTACCAACTTCGGCGCGCATTGTACTGATAGCGTCCATGGTGGCGTCAGCAGAAGTGGTCTGGTCAAACAGAGCTATCATCATCGTGGAGTTCTCTGTAAAGAGTGCGTCGTGTAAGTCAGAGGGAAGCATCATTTCTGGGATAGAGATATCGAGAATATCGTCATACCAGAGGACATCTTTGACGTGCTCGATGCTTTCGATTCGCTCTTCTAGACGTACAACGTCTTGGTGCTCCATGCCTTCAACGATAACCATAGAGAAAGCACCCATACCAAAATCATCTACAAGAATGTCCTGGCCAGCCACAGTCTCTAGTGTGTCAGGAAGATAGCTTAACACATCGTAGTTGATACGGGTGGCAATATATCCCAGAGCGGAAGGTATCAGCAGAAGGAGGGATAGAAGAAAGATAAAAAGTCTGTGTTTGGCAATAAATTTTCCGAAATGAACCATCATAGGTTGTTGTCACATCCTTTACAAAAATTTAAAATGAACGTTGGTCATTTTCTAAGAGGCATTGTATCATACTAACAAGAGAGATACAAGAGGGAAGAAGAAAAAATATGGGAAATGTATAGAAAGGAGAACGAAGATGATAAGAGAGAGGATTGAGAAGCTTAGAGAGAAGATGCGTGAAGCAGGGATAAGTGTGTATGTGATTCCTTCGTCAGACTTTCATGGGTCGGAATATGTGGGGGAGCATTTTAAAGCCAGGGAATATCTGTCAGGCTTTACAGGCTCAGCGGGAACGCTGATTGTAACGCTTTTAGAGGCAGGGCTTTGGACGGATGGCAGGTATTTTTTGCAGGCAGAGAGACAGCTTTTGGGGTCAGGGATTTGTCTGTACCGGATGGGGGAAGATGGCACAGAGAAGATGGAGGATTTTATAAAAGAAAGACTGACAGACGAAGGAATGTTGGGATTTGATGGAAGAGTGATGGGAGCATATCAGGCAGAGGAGCTTGTAAAAAGAGCAAAGGAGAAAAAAAGAAATGTCTTAATGACAAGAGACCTGGTAGGAGAGATATGGGAGGAGAGACCAGAGATTGTCAATGAGAAGGTATGGATACTGAAAGCATGTTATGCGGGGGAAGATACAGGAAGTAAGATAAAAAGGGTAAGAGAGCGGATGAAAGAGGAGGGAGCGGATGCCTGTGTGTTGGCGTCGCTTTGTGATATTGCCTGGCTTTTAAATGTAAGAGGAGGCGATATTCCTTGTGTGCCAGTGGTGATGTCGTATCTGTGTATAAAGATGGATAGCTGTAGGTGGTATGTCAGAAAAGAGGTAATATCAGAGGGAGTGCGAGCGTATGTAAAAGGATATGGTGTGGAAGTACAAGAATATGAAAAAATATATCAGGATTTGGAAGAGATGGAAAAAGGAGAGCGGGTATGGATGGATAAAAGGAACGTCAACTATCGGCTGTTGTCGAGTCTAAAAGAAGGGGTTTGCGTGATAGATAAGCCTAATCCTACAGAGCTTATGAAAGCAGTAAAGAATCCAACAGAGATTCAGAATCTTAAAGAAGCACACCGCAAAGAGGGGATTGCATTTACAAAGTTTATGTATTGGGTAAAGAACCGGGCAAAGAAGGAAAAGATTACGGAATTGTCAGCGGCGGCTTATCTAAAGGACAGAAGGGCCGAGCAGGGACACTATATGGGAGATAGTTTTGCATCGATTTGTGCGTATGGAGCACATGGAGCGGTGGTACATTATGAGGCGACCAAAAAAAGCGATGTGCAGGTGAAAGAAGGTGCATTTTTCCTGGTGGATACAGGAGGACACTATTTAGAAGGGACAACAGACACAACCAGAACATTGGTTCTGGGAGAAGTAAATAAAGAACAAAAGAAGATGTATACGGCAGTGCTTCGAGGAAACCTTCATCTGGCATATGCCAAATTTTTATCGGGGTGTACAGGATATAGTCTGGATGTACTCTGCAGGGAGCCACTTTGGCAGATGGGAATGGATTATAAGCATGGAACAGGACATGGAGTTGGATATTATCTCAGTGTGCATGAAGGGCCCAATGCATTTCGATGGAAGATGCCGGAGCATGAGAGCGCAGCAGTACTAGAAGCCGGGATGGTGACAACCGATGAGCCAGGGGTCTATATAGAAGGGGAGTATGGGATTCGGATTGAACAGGAACTGCTCTGTGTAAAAGGAGAGAAAAATAAGTATGGGCAGTTTTTAGAGTTTGAGATTTTAACATTGACACCGATAGATTTGGATGGGGTGCTGACAGAGGAGATGAGTGAGACAGAGCGCGGATGGTTAAACCAGTATCACCAGAGAGTCTACCGGGAACTTTCGCCTTATCTGGAGGAGAAAGAGCGGGTGTGGCTTAGGGAATATACACGGGAAATTTAAGTTTTATGACAGGGAAAATGCTTTCGTCGGATTGCTTAGAAAAAGGGAAAATCAGAAGGGTGAGACTGTGAGATTTCCGATATTGACAAATGAAAGAACAGCTTCTATAATCACTCTTATTTGATATAGAAGAGAGGTTATGTGCGATGACTAAAAATATGACAACTGGTTCGCCAGTCCAGTTGATTATAGGGTTTGCAATTCCAATGTTTTTGGGCATGTTATTTCAGCAGTTCTATAGTATGGTGGATACTATGATTGTCGGTCAATATCTGGGAGTTCATCCCCTAGCCGGCGTTGGCTCTACGTCTTCTTTGAACTTTATGGTGATTGGATTTTGCATGGGGGTCTGTAATGGATTTGCAATACCAGTCGCACAGATGTTCGGAGCGAATGACGAGCGTCGGCTTAGAAGATTTGTGACAAACAGCACATGGCTTTGCGTTGGATTTTCGGTGGTGATGACACTGTTGGTAGTTGTTTTATGTAAACCGGTTCTAAGTCTTATGAATACGCCAGCAGAGATTTTTGACTATGCATATCTGTATATTGTGATTATTTTCTGGGGGATTCCCTGTACTTTTTTATATAATCTTCTGGCAGGGATTATCCGGTCTTTGGGAGACAGCAAGACGCCAGTTGTCTTTTTGGCGATTTCTTCGATGCTCAATATTATGCTGGATGTGGTCTCGATTCTGGTGTTTCATATGGGCGTTGAAGGGCCGGCGCTGGCTACTGTTATCTCTCAGGGGGTGTCAGGACTTATCTGTCTGTTGTATATGAAGAAGAAATATCCGATTCTTCACACTTCTAGAGAGGAGTGGAAGATGGACGCCACATATATGAAGCATCTGTGTTTTATGGGGATTCCTATGGGGCTTCAGTATTCGGTGACAGCAATTGGAACTTTGGTACTTCAGGCAGCAATCAATGGAATGGGCGCAGCAGTTGTGGCTGGCGTGACCGCAGCGCAGAAGATAAATGCATTTATTGCATGTCCAATAGAGGCACTTGGACAGACCATGGCACCTTATACGGGGCAAAATATGGGCGCCGGAAAGATTGATAGAATTGGCAAAGGGCTTCGGGACGCGGCGCTTGTAGGATTTTTAATGTCAGCACTATGCTTTTTGACTGCTTTTTTGGTGGGAGACAGACTGGTTCTGTTGTTCCTAGATGCGAAGGAGACTGAGATTATCGCATATGCATATCATTTTCTTCTGTACTGTACCGGATTTTATTTTCTGCTAACCCTTGTCAATACAGTGCGTTTTACGATTCAGGGTATGGGATTTTCGGTATTTGCAATTATTTCTGGTGTGATGGAGATGGTGGCAAGAGTGTTAGCGGCCGTGGTGGTTGCTGGAAAATTTGGCTTTGTAGGTATCTGTCTGGCGCATCCGATGGCATGGCTTTTTGCTGATATTTTCCTGGTTCCTGCATTTTTCTACTGTCGAAGAAAGATTGTGAAAAATATATCAGAAGAGGACAGAAAGATGCCTTCTAAGGAACTGATACCAGCTTCTTGTCATAAGTAAAAATTAAGAAAAACCTTGGGCTTGTTGCTGGAAATTGCCGGCAGGATATGGTATACTAATAGATATTCTGGAGGTGTTTTTATGCGACGAATAAAGGTTTCTTTTAATTCTCCGGTAATCCTGACTTTTACGATTATTTGCCTGATTTCACTGGCACTTGGAGAGGTGACAGAAGGGAAGACGACGGAGATGTTCTTTAGTGTGTATCGTTCTTCTCTGGCAAGTCCGGTTACTTATGTAAGATTTGCCGGACATGTCTTTGGACATGCCGGGTGGGACCATTTTCTTGGAAATATTATGCTGATTCTGGTGGTAGGACCGCTGTTAGAAGAGAAATATGGTTCTTCTAATATGATTTTTATTATCCTTAGTACAGCGCTTGTGACAGGGATTGTGAACTTTGTATTTTTCCCGCATATCCGGCTGTTAGGGGCAAGTGGCGTAGTATTTGCGCTGATTTTACTGTCTTCGTTTACAAGCATTAAAGAAGGTTCTATTCCGCTGACCTTTATTTTGGTAGCGGTTATCTATATCGGTGAGCAGATTTATGCAGGGCTTTTTATTCAGAGCAATGTCTCGAATCTGACACATATCTTAGGCGGACTTGTGGGAGCTGGTCTTGGATATGTGATGAATAAGCATAAGATGAATCGGTACTAGAACAGAAGCAGGATGGAACTTGATGAAACTCAATGCGAGGAGGTATATGAAAGATGGCAATTAATTTGCAAAAGGGACAAAAAGTAAGTCTGAAGAAGAGTTCTCCTACAGGACTTGGGGAGATTCTGGTGAATCTGAACTGGAATGCAAAGCCACAGAAGAAGGGGTTTTTTGCAAATCTTTTTTCGGGGTCAGAGGGGATTGACTTAGACTTAGGATGTCTGTTTGAACTAAAGGATGGAAGTAAAGGTGCGGTACAGGCGCTTGGCAATGCATTTGGGACACTGAATCATCCACCGTTTATTGCATTAGATGGAGATGACAGAACAGGTGCAGCAGTAGCTGGTGAGAACCTTCGGATTAATGGCAATGAGATTAAAAATATTAAGAGAATTCTGGTATATACATTTATCTATGAAGGCGTTGCAAATTGGCAGCAGGCAGATGCGGTTGTCACTTTAAAATATCCAGGAGCAGAAGACTTGATTGTAAAGATGGATGAATTTAATTCTTCTCTTGGAATGTGTGGACTGGCACTTCTTGAAAATGTCAATGATGAGACGTTTAGTGTGGAGAAGATTGTGCAGTTTTATCAGGGGCACAGGGATTTGGACGAAGCATTTCATTGGGGGCTTAACTGGAGAGCTGGCCGTAAGTAGAAGAGAGAACAAAAAGGGATTGCTGCAAGGTTGGATGTTGCAGCAATCCCTTTTCTAGATAGTGAGGGAGGAGCAGATAAGGTGAAAGGGAAGAAGACAGAGCGGATTGCAAGACTTGGGTTTTTGACGGCGGTGGGATTGATAGCAAGCTATATTGAACTTTTGGTGCCGATTCCTCTGGGAATTCCGGGAGTGAAACTAGGGCTTGCAAATATGGTAATTGTGTGGGCGCTCTATATGTTGGGGCCTTTGGAAGCACTTTTGGTAAATGGAATGCGGATTGTGCTTTCGGGGTTTTTGTTTGGAAATCTGTCGATGATTTTATTTAGCCTGGCGGGAGCTCTGGTCAGTTTTATGGGGATGTGTCTGGTTAAGAGAAGTGGAAAATTTGGAGTGGTTGGGGTAAGCGTGGTTGGTGGCGTGATGCACAATATAGGACAGCTTTTGGTAGCGGTCTTTGTGCTTGAGACAAGTGGACTTTTGTATTATTATGGGCCGGTGCTTCTGGTGGCTGGAGTGATTACAGGGACGCTGATTGGCGTGATTAGTGTGGAAGTTTTAAAGCGGGTAAAGATAAAGAAATAAAAATGGCCAACGTTCATTTTTTAAACCTGGAGTATTGCATATTTTATAAAAATTGGGTAAGATAAAAGAAAATAGATGTTTATTCGACAGAAGGGGGGATTTCAGATGGAATTTCAGAAGTTTTTGGAAGGCAACAGTTTTGATGCATATGAGTATTTTGGGGTGCATATAGAGAGAAATGGGGCAGTATTTCGCATCTATGCACCAAAAGCTAAGAAGGTGGAATTACAGGGGGATTTTAACAACTGGGAGTTCTGGGAGGTAGAAAAAGGGAGTGACCCAGGAGTGTTTGTATGCAGGATTCCCAATGTGGAGACGGGGATGTATTATAAGTATCGGATTACTGATATGCAGGGAAGAAGTGTAATGCATTGTGACCCATATGGGATGTGGATGGAGCTTCGGCCTGGGTTTGCCTCTAGGGTAGCTGACAGAACCTACACGTTTCGGGACAGGGAATGGATGAAAAAAAGAGATAAGAATTATAACCGTCCAATGAATATTTACGAAGTACATGCAGGCTCCTGGAAGAAAAAAGAGGATGGCTCCTGGTATAATTATGAGGAGCTGGCAGAACAGCTGATTCCCTATCTAAAGAAGATGGGATTTAATTTTATTGAGTTTTTACCACTGTCAGAGCATCCGGCGGATTGTTCGTGGGGGTATCAGAATACAGGATTTTTTGCACCGACTTCTAGATATGGAAGCCCTAAGCAGTTAAAGAAACTGGTGGACCTTTGCCATCAGAATGAGATTGGTGTGATTATGGATTTTGTACCGATTCATTTTGCGACAGATGACTATGGGCTTTTGAATTTTGACGGAACACCTCTCTATGAATTTCCACATCCTGATACCGCATACAGTGAGTGGGGGACGATGAACTTTATGCACAGCAGGGGGGAGGTCAGAAGCTTTTTGCAGTCGGCAGCGGATTACTGGCTAAGTGAATTCCATATGGACGGGATTCGGATGGATGCGATTAGTCGTGCTATCTACTGGCATGGAGACCCTAACCGGGGTGTGAATGAGAAGGCAGTGGAGTTTCTGAGAAATATGAATGCAGGGCTTCACAAGAGACATCCTTTTGCAATGCTGATGGCAGAAGACTCTACGGATTTCCCCAAAGTGACAGCCCCTACAGAGTATGACGGACTGGGATTTGACTATAAGTGGGATATGGGCTTTATGAATGATACTTTGCGCTTCTTTCAGACAGCCCCTGTGTATCGGCCTTATGACTATCACAATCTAAGCTTTTCCATGATGTATTTTTACAGTGATTTATTCTTACTTCCCTTCTCGCATGATGAGGTGGTGCATGGCAAGGCGACGATATTGCAGAAGATGTGGGGCGATTATGAGTTTAAATTTCCACAGGCTAAAGTCTTCTATACTTATCTCTATACACATCCTGGGAAGAAGCTGAACTTTATGGGCAATGAATTTGGACAGTTTAGAGAGTGGGATGAGAATCGGGAGCAGGACTGGAATCTTTTAGAGTATCCTATACACGATGCGTTTCATCATTTTTATCAGAAGATATCGACATTGTATCTAAGTGAGCCGGCACTGTATGATGGAGAGTACAATTCGGATTGCTTTGAATGGCTGGAGGTGGATGCGTCAGATTATGTAACCTATGCATATGAGAGAAGGGCATCCGGCGAGACGATTTTGATGGTGATGAATCTCTCAGACCAGTTCTGGAAAGATTTTTCTGTGGGAATTCCGATGTTATATGAGCTTGAAGAACTTTTGCATACAGACTGGGAAATATATGGAGGCCAGACCAAACAGACCGATAAGAACTGGCATGTAGAAGAGAAGCCACATAAAGAAAGGCCGCATACCCTGGTTGTGGATTTGCCGCCTTTGTGTGCTCGTCTGTTTAAAGTGAAAAAAGTGTTGACACCGACACCTAAAGAGACTCCATTGGAAGCAGAACTTTAAAACTGCTGCCAAGGTCAGGAGTGCTTTCTACCTGAATAAAGCCTTTGTAAAGGGTAATGATTTTATGGACTAAGGCAAGTCCAAGACCATTGCCCTTTTTTTCGTGCGAAGAATCTCCCTGATAAAATTTATCAAAGATATGTTTTTGTATCTCTGGTGGCATACCAGGGCCGGAATCCTGGAAGATAACAGACAGATAAGCACCTTCCTGACACGCAGTGATATTGATTTCGCCGCCCTGGGGTGTGAATTTGATAGCGTTGTCCAGAAGATTGTTCCAGATATGTGCCGTCAGCTCCATATTTCCATTCCAAGTAATCTGGGGAAGCTCCGGGTAGATATTGAGAGATTTTGCAGACCAGATAGGCTCCATACGAAGGATGCATCGGCGAATCTGCTCATCCACCCGAAAAGGCTCTTTTTCTGTGATAATGGTCTGATTTTCCAGACGGGACAACTGAAGGACATTGCCGGACATCTGGGAGAGTTCTTTGGTACTCTGGATAATGATATTGATATATTCATTGCGGTCTTCTATGGTCAGCGTATCATCCTGCAAAAGAGTAGCATAGCCGCTGATGGCGGCAAGCGGGGTCTTAAATTCATGAGATACGTTGGAGATAAAGTCAGAGTGCAGCGTCTCTGTACTTGACAACTCCTGTACCATCTGGTTAAAACTAAGCCGAAGGTCATGGATTTCATCTTTTATATGGGGGTTAGAGGTATCTAACCGTACACTGTAATCACCTTTGGCCACTTTTTGCATTGCTTTGGAGAGCTCCATAATGGGATTTAACACATGGTGCAAAGCCAGCATACTAACGAGAGAGCCAAAGAGAATACTAATCAGTGCCAGAAGAATAATAAAATGAACACTGGTCAGTGGAAAGGACATAAAGCGCCACAGATTAAACTGCATAAAAAGATGCATACATATCCCAACGGTCGCACAGGTAATTACTATCACCCAGAAAAAGGCCAGTACAATCTTAAACCAGATGGAATAAAAATGTTTTTTCATTTCTCAATCATTCCTTTATAGCCTAAGCCCCGTACCGTCAATATCTGAAAATATGGAATCTCCCGGAAGCGGTCCCGAAGCCTGTTGATATGTACATCTACGGTGCGCACATCGGTCTCTGAATCATACCCCCAAAGCTCGTCCATAATCTGCTGGCGTGTAAAGGTATGATTGGGGAAAGACAACAGCTTATAGAGAAGCTGAAATTCCTTCTGGGGAAGCACCTGAGATTTCTCATCGATGGTCACGGTCAGATTGATATAATCTAGGCAGACATGCGCAAATTCTAATTTTTTCTCAAAGATAATCTTGGCACGACGCAAAAGTGCCTCAACGCGAAGCTGCAATTCATTGACATCAATAGGCTTGACCATATAATCATCAATGCCAAGCTTAAAGCCTTTTAATTTATCCGGGAAAGTATCTTTTGCAGTAACTACCAGTATAGGAAGCTGATAACCGCTCTCTCTTAGTTCTTTTGTTAAATCAAAGCCATCCATCTGCGGCATCATCAAATCCGTAATAATTAAATCAATATAGGTCTGGTCTAACATCCGAAGCGCTTCTTCTCCGTTAAAGGCAGCATAGGTCTCATAGCCATTTTTGGCGAGAACTCTACAGATTAATTTATTTAATGCCTGGTCATCTTCAACTACTAAAATATGGAACATAAGAACACCTCAATCTTTATTTTTTCTGATAGATATAAATTTGTATTTATTTTCTGTCACTTATCATATAGAATGTTTGTGAACAGATTGTGAAGTTCAGGTGAAAAGAATAAGAAATTTATATTCTGTTTAAATTGATGGCATAATCTGTACGAGACTGAAAATAGAAAATGAGGAGGATAATGTATGAACGGGAAAAGACTGACAGTCCTTTGTCTTGCTTTTATTCTTAGTATGTCTGTGATAGCATGTCAGAAGACAGAAGAAGTAGAAGCAGAAGCAGAGAGAGTTGCTGTTGAAGTACAGACACCAAGAGTTGGTATGCTTTCGGTGGATACAGCTTATATAGGGACGGTTGCTCCACAGGAACAGGTCTATGTGATGCCAAAGACATCCGGGACTGTGACAGAGACCTTTTTTGAGGTGGGAGATATCGTAAAGGAAGGAGATGTACTGTTTAAGATTGACGATGAAGCAGCGCAGCTTCAGATGGCGAATGCAAGAGCTTCTTATGAATCTGCCCAGGCTGGTGTGACAGCACAGAATAGTGGAGCCAGAGACCTTCAGAACTATCAGACAGAAGAACAGATTCGGCAGCTTCGGGACAGTCTCTATGATACCGATGATAAGATTGATGAGTTAGAAGACACATTAGGAGACCTTCGCGATGCCGGGGGCAATCTCTCGGCTGCCAAGAAGCAGGCACAGGCTGGTATTGACCAGCTCAATGAGCTGATGGTGGCACAGAGCGCAGAGCTTCAAAATATGAATACAGAGCTTCAAAGCTTAAATGACCAGTTAAATGGTATCGAAGATAAAGAGTCACCAGAAGCCTTGGAGATTACCGCTTCGATTGCTGCCGTATCTGAGAAAATCGCAGTTCAAAATGGTGCGATTGATTCTACCAAACTACAGTTATCTCAGGCCCAGGCGCAGATTGGTCAGATTCAGACACAGATTGATTCCATTAATGCCACCAAGACACAGATTAAATCAGGAATTGACAGTGCAGAAGATGGCAGAGAGACCATCAATGATAATCTGGCGATGGCAGAACAGGCATATTCTATTACACAAAATGAGATATACCCTGAAAGTGATGCTGTCAGCGCTGCACAGCTTCAGATGGCTTCGGTAGGGATTGATTCTGCACAGATGCAGTTGGATTTCTGTACTGTGACTTCTCCGATTAGCGGAGTTGTGGAGTCAGTAAGTGTGGAAAAGAATGGGATGGCAGCAGCTGGCAACCCGGCCTACATAATATCCAACAAAGAATCGATGACGGTCACATTCCATGTGGCAGAGAAAGCAAAAAATGCATTTAATGTAGGAGACCATATAAGGATTGAGCGCGAGGGCGAGGAGTATGATGGTGTGTTGACTGAGATTGGCACGATGGCCAATCCACAGACCAAGCTTTTTCAGGTAAAGGCTTCAGTAAGCGGCGGTGTGTCAGCGCTTCCCAATGGCGTGTCTGTAAAGGTCTATGCGACCACACAGAAAGAAGATGGGAAACTGATTGTACCTTATGATACTATCTATTTCTCAGCAGGCAATGCCTATATATATTGTGTGGAAAATGGGCAGGTTGCAAAAGTCGATGTAACGGTTGGCTTGATGAACGATACCGAGGCTGTGATTGAGGAAGGAATTACAGCGGACAGTCAAGTAATTAGCAACTGGTCTTCCAAGTTAAGAAATGGAGTTGAGGTCGATATTGTATCCATAGACGGAGAAGAAAATGCTCCAATAGCTCCTGAAGAAGAAAGTGTAGAGGAGCCAGAAGATACCGAAGAATCTGAAGAATCCGAGCAGACAGAGGAGGAGACATAATATGAATTTGACGAGACTGTCGTTAAAAAGACCTGTCTCCACACTGCTGCTTGTCCTAGCCTTAGTCGTCTTTGGATTTTCTTCTCTAATGTCTCTAAGACTAGAGCTTATGCCGGATATGGATATGCCGATTATGATGGTAATGACTGTCTATCCAGGTGCAGACCCAGAGTCGGTGGAGACGCTAGTCAGCGGAGAGATAGAAGGTCAGGTCGCAAGCTTAAGCGGTGTGGATACGGTAATGTCATACTCTCAGGAAAATGTGTCAATGGTGATGCTGCAATATGACTACAGCGTAGATACCAATGATGCCTATCTAGACCTTCGGGCAGCACTTGACATTACAGCAGCATCTTTGCCAGAAGAATGTCAGGAACCAATGGTTATTCAGATGGATATTAACGCGATGCCAAGCATTATGTATTCGGTCAGCACCACAGATGGAAGCGACGCCTATTCCCTGGTTAAGGATACGATTGTTCCTGAGCTTGAGGCGATTAGTACCGTGGCAGATGTGGAGCTAAGCGGTGGACGTGAGAACTATATTCGGGTGCTTTTGGATGAAGAAGCACTGAATCAGTATGGAATGAATATGAGCCAGGTGGCGCAGTCAATAGCTGCTACAGACTTTACGATTCCGCTTGGCTCTCTAGAACAGGGAAGTCAGTCCATCAGTGCCATCAGTACAGCCAACAACCAGACAGTGCAGGAGCTTCAGAGGATTCCTCTGTTTACTTCTGTAGGAAGTATGATTCAGCTCTCAGATATTGCAGAGGTTGGCTGGTCACAAAAAGATGCAGACAGCATCAGCCGCTTTAATGGAGAAGATACCATCACAGTATCTGTGACTAAGAACCAGACCGCCAGTACGCTTGGTATGGTAAATGATGTCAAAAAAGTGATGAACCGCATGGCAGAAGAAAACAGCCAGCTGATGATGGATATCTCGATGGATATGTCGGAGCAGATTTTGGAGGCAGTGGGCTCTGTAGCAAGTACCTTGGCTATGGGCGTTATTCTGTCGATGATTATTCTCTTTATATTCTTTGGAGACTGGAAAGCCAGCCTGATCGTCGGAAGCTCGATGCCTATCTCTTTGCTTGTCACAATTATTGTGATGGCAGTGGCTGGATTTTCACTTAATATGATTACACTAGGTGCTTTGGTGATTGCGATTGGTATGATGGTGGACAGCTCGATTGTCGTGCTTGAGAGCTGTTTTCGGGCTAAAGACCGGATGCCGGACTTTAAAGAGGCTGCCCTGCAGGGCGCACGTGGTGTTGTGGGCTCGATTATTGCATCCACGATTACGACGGTCGTTGTATACCTTCCGCTTTGCTTACAGAAGGGTCTAAGCGGGCAGATATTCGGACAGCTTGGCTATACAATTATCTTTGCGATGCTGTCATCGCTTATCTCTGCGATGACACTGGTGCCTTTATTCTTCCATCTCTTTAAGCCAAATGAGAAAAAAGAGCTGAAGATTAATGGCCTTTTGGATGGAATGAAAGAGGGATATGACTGGTTTGAGAGAAAGCTGCTTCATAAAAAGAAAACATGTGTTCTGTTCTCGGTGATTCTTCTGGTATTGTCGTTTGTGTTGGCAAGTTTTATGGAGACGGAGCTGATGCCTACGATAGATGAAGGCATGGTCAGCATCAGTGCAACGTTTCGTTCTGGTACCAAAGTAACAGAAGTGGATGAGAGGATGCAGCGTCTAGAAGATATGGTTGCTTCTCATGAGGACGTTGAAAATTATACATTGACGGCGCAGAAGGGCTCTGCCTCTATCTCTGTCAATCTAAAGGATGACAGAAAACTGTCAAGCCAGGAGGTTGCAGATGAGTGGATAGCTAAGACCAGTGATATTGTAGATATGCAGCTTACGATTGAAGTCAGCAGTCAGACTTCTGCGATGATGACGACAGGTGCCGGAGCTTCACTTACGCTAAATTCCACAGACTTAGATGATATCAAGGAAGCTGTCTCGATGGTGGAGGAAGAAGCATGGACGATACCAGGCGTATTGAATGTGTCTAACAGCGCTGGAGAGACCGCTACGCAGATTCGTGTGGTCGTAGACCCATTAGATGCTATGAGCCATGGTATGACGCCTGCACAGGTCGCAGGCGCGCTCTACAGTATGATTAGCGGAACCGAGGCGATGAAGATTACTTCTAATGGAGAAGAATACAGCGTCTATCTGGAATTCCCAGAAGGAACTTATGACAATGCAAGTCGGCTTTTGGGCGCATCGGTAGGCGGTGTCCCACTCTCTGAGATGGCCTCTTTGGAATATACAGATTCACAACAGACGATTATGAAGACCGATGGCAAATATACCTTGACCATCAATGCAACCTGTCTGTCTGAGAATCTGAGCGCGATTCAGGAAGAACTAGAAGAACGCGCAGAGAATATGAACTTTGCCAATACCGTAGAGATTGCACAGAACAGTATGGACGAGATGATGATAGAGTCCTTTACCTCTCTTGGCCTTGCGATTGCTGCTGCGATGTTTTTGGTATTTTTGGTGATGGCGATGCAGTTTGAGTCACCGAAATATTCTCTGATGGTGATGTTAAGTATTCCATTTAGTTTGATTGGCTCCTTTGGACTTTTGTATATCACAGGCCAGGCCATCAGCATGACATCTCTTATGGGAATTTTGATGCTTGTAGGTATCGTGGTAAACAATGGTATTCTCTATGTGGATGGTGTCAATGAGCTGCGGATGAGAATGCCAGTAGAAGATGCGCTGGTACGAAGCGGACAGACCAGGCTTCGTCCGATTCTGATGACAACGCTTACCACGGTTATCTCTATGATTCCGATGGCGCTTGGGCTTGGAAGTGGTACAGAGATGATGTCTGGTATGGCGATTATCATTACCGGAGGACTGGTGGCATCGACGCTTTTGATTCTGGTTCTGATGCCAGTTTTCTATCTTCTGGTATATGGAAGAAGCAAAAAAGAGCGAAGAGAACGCCGTCAGAAATGGTATTTCTGGAAAAAAAATGACGACGATTTTACAGAAGACAACGAATTTCGCCTATAAAAAGAAGAGTCGGGTGCGTCCCGGCTCTTTTTATGTCGAATAACATCGAATCTGCACGATAGGATTTGCTTGTAAGAAAATCGGACTTTTCCTATAATTCTGACTGTGAACGCTGATAGCTTTTGTATGAAACTGTAGAAAGGAGACAGTTGGAATGAAAGAAAAGGAGGATGACAAATGGGTAAATGGAGTGTCGCTATTGCAGATGATAACGAAAGAATGATCGGAATTCTAGACGGCATCCTGCGCCAAGATGAAGATATTCAGATTGTTGGTGTGGCAAGAGATGGCGAAGAAGTGTGCCAGATTATCAAAGATAAAGAGCCTGATATTGTCTTATTGGATATTATTATGCCAAAATTAGACGGATTGACGGTAATGGAAAAAATCGGTCAGGACATTCACATCCAGAAAAAGCCGGAATTTGTTGTGATTTCTGCAATCGGCCAGGAGAGAATCACTGAGGATGCATTTCTTCTGGGTGCGCGCTATTATATCATGAAACCATTTGACCATGAGATGTTGCTAAGCCGTATTCAGAGTCTAAAAGCAGACAGACAAAAGAGGAAGACAGAGATACGAAAGGTTGTTCCATATGAGACCAAGATGGATTATATGGAGCGAAATCTGGAAACAGATGTCACCAATATGATTCATGAAATCGGCGTTCCTGCTCATATTAAAGGATATCAGTATTTAAGAGATGCAATTATGATGGCAGTTGAAGATATGAATATGCTGAATTCTATTACGAAAATCCTGTATCCGACCATAGCAAAAAATCACCAGACAACACCAAGCAGAGTTGAGCGTGCCATCCGTCATGCGATTGAGGTCGCATGGAGCAGAGGCAAGATGGATACTATCGATGAATTGTTTGGTTATACGGTCAGCGTAGGAAAGGGCAAACCGACGAACTCGGAATTTATTGCACTGATTGCAGATAAAATTCGTCTGGATTATAAAAAACATGGTTAATTCATGAAAATACCTTTTAAAGGCAT
>Ga0137308_101368_pt1 | contig 24634 bp, 14 predicted proteins | sample Inofrocosms_June_FD_97181 | JGI IMG/M metagenome (GOLD analysis project Ga0137308, IMG submission 97181) | Mouse cecal microbial communities from Vienna, Austria - N-Acetylneuraminic and N-Acetylglucosamine D2O microcosms_June | ecosystem: Host-associated > Mammals > Digestive system > Large... | reverse complement strand
TCAATATCCAGCCAGTCATATGCCGTCAAAAGAATGATCGGCACAGTTTCTCCCATTTCTTTCCGTATTCTCCTCGTCACCTCAATACCGTTCATATCCGGCAGCATCCAGTCGATCACATATACGTCATAAATGTCGTCCCTCATCACAGCCTGTCTCGTCCGTAACAGCGCCTCCTTGCCGGATAAAGTCCATTCCGCGCGCATTCCGATCTGTCCGAGCATATAGGTGACGCTGTCACAAGTATTGAAATCATCGTCCACCACCAGAGCCCGGCAATCCTTCAACTGCGGTATATCCTTTGGCTCCTGGGACTCCAAATTCAATCGGAACGTAAAGCAGACTGTCACCTCGGTTCCTTCTCCCTGTTCGCTCTTTACCTCTATGGTGCCATTCATCATATCCACAATATTTTTGGTAATCGCCATTCCCAGTCCGGTTCCCTGTATTCCGCTGATCGTGCTGCTCTTCTCCCTTTCAAAAGGTTCGAAAATATGTGACACGAATTCTTCACTCATACCGATTCCCGTATCCCGGATACTGAATTCGTAATTTGCATAACCTGCCGGCGCTCCAGGTTTTTCTCTGATGCGCATGCTGATGATGCCGCCGGCCGCCGTATATTTAACCGCATTGCTCAATAAATTCAAAAGTACCTGGTTTAACCGAAGCTTGTCACAATATATCTCTTCATCTATCACATCCACCGCATCCATATAAAGATCCAGCTGTTTCGCATGCACGTCCGCCAGAAGTATATTGCGCAGGCCATACAAAATATCCGGCAGGGAACATGGCTTTTCATCCAAATGCATTTTCCCGCTTTCAATACGGCTCATATCCAAAACGTCATTGATCAGGCTCAGCAAATGGTTTCCCGATGTCATAATCTTTTTCAAATATTCCGCTACCTGTTCCTTGTCGTCCATATGCGCGATTGCAAGAGTGGTAAATCCGACAATCGCGTTCATCGGCGTGCGGATGTCATGGGACATATTGGACAAAAAGACGCTTTTTGCCTTGTTTGCCTGGTTCGCCTGCTGCAGCGCGTCTTCCAACAGATTTTTCTTTTCGATTTCGTTTCGAATTTCTTCTTCTACACTGCGGAATCCTAAAACAATCCCCCGCTCTTCCGACCATTTTCCTGTCCGTACAATTTTTAACTGGTAATATTCTATTTCTCCATTGATGTAAGCACGATAATTCACATACTGCAAACTTTTTTCCAACAATTCTTCCTTCAAATAATCTACGGAAGAAAACTGTCTCACCATTTTCCGGTCATCCTCGTGTACAAATTTTTGTATGTAATCCTCCATGCTCTTTTGGAAAGAGATCTTTCCTTCCTTATCCGAAGCAAAAATTTTTCCATCCTCTCCGTTTATCCGGAATGGAATGCCAATGTCCGTATCCAGGTCAAAGTAGCAGACGATGCTGTAATCGATCCCCAACGCCTGAATCAGCTCCAACTGCCATCTTTCATTTTTCTTTTCCTGCAGCTTCTGGGCAGTGCAATCCAGGAGAAATCTCTGATAGAAAAGTTCCCCGTTTTCCTGCAGCAATTTAATATTGCCCATGATATGCAGCGTTTCGCCGCTCTTGTGCTGCACTCTGTATTCGATGCTGACGCTGTCACCTTCCTTTTGCAGTTTCTTCATGCATTCCTGAAGCTTTTCCCTGTCTTCCTCCACAACGCTTCCCGCAACCATGTCAAATCCGTCTTTTACCAATTCGTCCATAGACTCGTATCCCATGATCTTAAGCGCCGCCTTATTTATACTCAAAACGCGTGTCCCATCTACGCTATGGCATATAACCCCGCAGTCAATCGAGGTAAATATCTTTTCCAGCGTCTGATTCTTCTGCGTCAGTTCCTGTTTATAAGCCCGTTCTTTTGTTACATCGATCGCTACCCCTACGGTCCCCATTACGCTGCCGTCCAAATTATAAAGGGGGGATTTATATGTTGTAAGCGTACGTCTCCCAGCACCTGTCTGAATCGTTTCTTCCGATATGAAAGTTTTTTTGCTTTCCATAACCTCTCTCTCGGATTCGATGCAGGCAGGATCATCCCGTTCCACATCCCAAATATAAGCGTGTCCCCGCCCTTCTACCTGATGTTTGGGCTTGTTTACCGTCTGACAGAAACTATCGTTTACCTTCTCATGAATACCATTTTTATCTTTATACCAGATCAGGTTCGGGATGTGATTGATCGTGACTTCAAAAAAATGGTTGGTCTGCCAGAAGTCTTTGCTCATTTTATATGTTTGCTGCCATCTTAAAAAACGAAACCTTATTTCCTCTTCCGTCATAAGGCCGATCCATATATCTTTCACCTCAGGCAGAATACCGGAGAGAAGCCCTGTCTGCTCCTTATCCGCAATCAGGATCAACTCTGCTTCCTTGTTTTTTGATGAAACGATTCTGTCTGCCACATTTTTCGTCTCCGAATCCCGTAAATCAGCCAGAATCACATTTGCTTTAGCCGCCAGCGCCTCATCCACTTCGCCGCTTTCCCAAAACTCATGTGTAAAATGCTCAAGCGGGGGCATCTCCTTTATTATTTCAAAGATTTCACTCCGATCTCCCAACAAATAAAAGTGTACGCAACAATGGTACATACCGCTTCCTCCTTATGCATGTAATCGATAATGAGTCTTATCATACTATTTCAATTATATATGATATTTCACGCATTGGCAAAGCCTTTTTCCAGTCTATTTATTAACTTATTACGCTAAAATGTCAGACTTGAAAGACGGTATGCTTTTGCTTTGGTTCATCGTATCCAGCCGCGTCGCCTCTATGGTTGGAGATAACATTACCAACCGACTGGCGCCGTCGAATCCAGAGCATCCATCATAAGCGCATTGATCGGCCGCTCAACCGAAGACGTGGAGACAGGCACGGAATCTACAAATCTTACGATTTCTGCGATGCAGGTCATCAGTGAATGCATCCAGTCGATTAAAGTGCTGATGGATGAAATTGCATTGGCCAGCGCCCAGCAATCGGAAATGATCGTCTCCGTGGAAAACCGAATTAAAGAGGTTTCCAAAGTAACGGAAGCGAACTCTACTTCGGCAGAAGAAAGCGCGGCCATTTCCAATGAGTTATCCAATCAGTCGAAAACGCTGAATCGTTTGATCAGCCAGTTCCGTATTGAATAAATAATCAAAAAACCCTATTATTTTTTCAGCGCGGCATGCCCGGATAGTTTTCCACCGGCAGCCGCGCTGAATTTTGTTACAAGCTGTTTGCTCCTATTTGTAAATCAATGCATAAGCATAAAACTTATCTGTTTTTATTGTAATTGTTTCAGGGTCACTGTCTGAATCGTTATAAACAGTCGGCTGCCCATCTTCCGTAACACAAATCATCTTATATTCTCTGTTTTCTTTATAAATGGCTGACGGAATTTTTATCGTAAACTCCACTTCCTTATCCATGCTGTATGTAGTACCGGAAGGCGGGTAAATATTATAAGTTCTCCCAATCGTATAATCCCCAAGGACTGCCTCAAAAGACTTATAGCACATAGGCCCCTGTATCGCGTTATTTATCTCAATCTTATAGGCATTATCTTTGGACGGAGTGTACTGTACGGCTTCTTTCCCCACGCATGCATACCGCTTTATTTCGTCAGGAGTTGTAGGTTTCCATGTGTCCACAATCGCTTTTATTCCTACATTTATCATAGAAGATGTCCCCGGAGTACTTCCGGTTTTGTCGTTGTTGGAACCCGCATTATTACTTCCGTTATCTCCGCCTGGATTGCCGCCTGGATTGTTATCGCTGTCCCCGCCCGGGTTGTCATTATTATCATCGCCGGGGTTAGGGTTATCGCCAGGATTATTATCATCGCCACCGCCCGGGTTATTATTATCATCATCAGGATCCGGAGCCGGCGCTGGAATATAGTTATAATGTATCGTTGACTCTGACACTTTAGAAGCCGTATCGCCCAATTTTCCTATACTGTTCCACTGCGTCTCGGTACCGGTAAAGTATATATCTTTTAGCGGACAATCTGCAAATGCGGCCATTCCTATTGTGGTTACACTGTCGGGAATGATAACAGTCGTAAATGCCGAGCAGCTGGCAAACGCATGCATCCCAATACTTTCTGCTCCTTGCGGAATTTCCACTCCGGCGAGCATCTTACAATTCTGGAACATCCCCTCGCCAATGCGGTCTATATTTAGAGGCAGTGTTACGCTCATCAGGTTCCAGCATTCCGTAAACATATTATCGCCTAATTTTACCTGTTTGCTGCCTTGGGTGAATTTCACACTTTTCATTTCCGTACATTCCATAAATGTTGCACTGCCTATCTCTCCGAGGCTGGCAGGCAAAGTGATAGATGCGAGACTTGTGCAAGCACGGAAAACATTTTGTCCGATTGTTTCCACCCCTTCGCCAATAGTCACCGAACTAAGATTTTTACATCCGCGGAAAGCATCATCACCAATGGTTTTTACGCCGGAAGGAATCGTCGCCGAAATGATCTTGGAATCCCTGAAAGCGCTATTGCCAATTACCGCCACACTGGAAGCAATCTCTACACTCAAAGCCCCGCAGTTCCAAAATGCGCCGGAACCAATATTGGTAACACCATCCCCAATAACTATTTTTTGGATTTGACTGTTATTATCACTCCACGGCTGTTCTTCAACACTGCTGAAATCCGGCATAGCTCCTTTGCCCAAAATGGTCAGTGTACCTGATTTCGTCAGGTTCCAGGCAAGCCCTCCGGCAAGAGTTCCGCTTGCTATCGAAGTGTCGGCCTCCGGATCATCCGGCGAAATATAGCCTTCCGGGTATCGGGTAATATAATGGCTGGTGCTTCCTACCACCTCTTCTTTGGATATGGTTCGCCCCCAATGCACCTTACCTACGTGGTCTCCGGTACTCATGTTTCCTTCGGCAACCACCACGCCCACATCGCTTACATTGAGTACGATCACAGTATGAACATCATTGTTTACCTGCAGGATATCCCCGGCTTTTATATCCTCAAATGAAAATTCACCTGCTGCGTATATTCTGGCCGGCCAGCTTCCAAACGCCGCATCGCTGAGGGTAAATGCAAAAGCCACACAGCCAACGGCACTAATCTTCTTTCCATTAAGGAGTCCGCCATTCCAATGATAATATCCCTTTGAATCCGAATAGGGCTCATCATTGGTCCATACCGTTCCTTCCTTATACTGATCCTGATCTTTCAGCGCGATCATGGACTCATAAATTTCTGTCGGAGTAGGAAAGGAACTATCACGTGTAGTCATTAGCGTTGATGGATAAACCAAGGAGACGGCTTCTACCGGAATCTCTTCTGGAAGAATATTCTCTTGCTCCGGAACGGCTTCTACCGGGGTTGTTGGCTCATCAGCACCGGGATTTGTTTGCCCGGGTATCTCTTCTTCAGGAACATCATCCTGTCCCGGTTCGGTTTCTTCCGGGGTATTCGGCTCATTAACACCTGGTACCGTTTCCTCCGGTATTTCCTCTCCTGGTATTTCTTCCTCAGGAACATCCTCTTGCCCTGGCTCTGTTTCTGCCGGAGCATTCGGCTCATCGACATTGGGAACCGTTTCTTCTTGCGTTTTTTCCGAAAGAACACTCCCTTGATGCAAAGGATCTTCCTGGGCTGCGTATGCTACTAATGGGCTGGAAATGCATAAGCATATCGCTAAAGCAGCTGAAAGAACTCGTTGTTTCAATTTTATGACCTCCTATTTTTTGTTTGGGGAGAACTTTTGATTGACAATACTCTCCCAATATATCATTATGCAAATATGATTATATCCAGCCAAAATTAATTTGTAAAGCCAAAAAGGGCAAGCTTTTCTGTCTTAATATCTTCCACCATCCAATCAATTAAATGCTCTTGATACCCTGCTCTTCTTTCTGTTTTCAAAAGCTGTGCAAGTTCCCGCAATTGGACATTCGTAATCTTATCCAGCCGGTTCAAACGTTTTTCTGTAAGCATCTCATTCGATATTGACCTGTAATAGTCCTCCGTCGTCATTCTCCATGGAAAAATCTGCCCGGAGCCTCTTTCAATCACTCTGTCCGCTATCTCAATCCCTTCCGGGTCTATATCACCGCAGTAATATAATTTGCATCCAGACTTTAGCAGTAAATCAATTAAAAATAAAGAAGCTGTTCTTAACTGTCCGGAAGTACACACAATCGGATATTCTTCCCCTCCCATTTCTTCACACACTTGGGAAAAGACCATCTGGTTTTCGATAATAAATACTTTCTTCCTGTTGCTGTCCGCCCTTGTCAGCCTGCTCAGATTGGAAAGCGTCAGGACATATTTTTCACCCTTTCTGATAAAAGACCGGTAAGCTTCATGTTCCCTGTCACCTTCGTAGAAATGGATTCCATAACACGTGGTATAGCTGGAGATATCGTCAGGCATAATCCCTGCCGCATAATACAGGGCTAAAACATCCTCCTGTGCTTTTGGTTCCTCTGTCTTATAGGTAAAGCTTAAAGCGCTGATCAGCAAACGTCCTGCTGCATTCTGCCTGTCAAAAAAATGGGGATTCTTTGTGATTTCTGCCCCCAGCACAGCCAGCCTGACATATTCCTTTCCATTTCCCTCCCCTTGGGACAAGTATGTCAATGCACTGCACACTTCCATAAGCACTTCTTTTATACCGTCCCTTGATTTTTCTCTTTCCCTCATAATCAACTGATAACCGTATTTCCGCTGTTCCCTCACTTCATTGAGCCATAGAGTTCCCCCGGCGTCCTTTCCAAACCGGCTTCCCGCCTCATGCAGCACCTCCTCCCAAAACCGTTTGTTTAACTCCGTCTTTTCTTCTCTCCTCTGGCTGTTTGACAATATTTTTTCATTAAAATATTTTTCTACAAGAGCAGCCACTTCAACACCACAATACTTCGTCTCATCCAGTGCCGCCTGTAGCTGGGCAATGGAAAATTCAAAATCACCAGGCAGCAGACTTCTCCCAAAAACTTTACCCAAAGCGATGCATTCCGCCTCAGATAAATTATTAAGAAAAATTCTCCCTGAAAGCTTCCCATATTTTATGTACTTTTTCTTCATCTCCATAAACATACGGGTATATGCTTTATGATTCCTGAAATAAAGAGCGCATTCCTCCAGATTTTTTTCTTCCACTTCACTGTTCCTCAATGATTCTCTGTTTTCCGTTCCACAAATAATAAATAACCGTAACCACCTGTGAATTAGCCGGCCTAAGCAATTCTGCGATCCGCAGGAAGGGTACGGACGCATAGCATCCCCACAATACCTGCGAATTCATAATATAGTCAAAATCAAATTTTCTTACCAGGTCAAACATGCTGCTGATATTTTTGTCATCCACCCCCGCAAATGCTTCGTCCAACGCAATCATTCTCGGCAAATCATCCTGCTCTGCTTTTTTATATTGCGCATTCACTGCAGCAAACAGCGGAACATACATGGCCATTGCCTTTTCCCCGCCGCTGAAGCGGTTAAAGGCTCCGTTGGTCAGTTCTTTTTTGTTATCGTTATTCCGATAGTAAAACATTTTAAACTCAAACCACTTCCGGTAGTCCAGCGCTTCTCGCACCAAATCCGAATAGCTTAAGACTTCGCCGTTTTCCTCCGCTATCTGCTTTACCGTATAAATTTTATTCCTGAAATGTGCGGAAATTTTTTCGATATCTTCCGCAGTCATCAATTCCCTGTCACGGTTAAGCATCTTCTCCAGCTCTGCGGTATCCAGTTCCCCCTCTCCATCTGCAGTCTTCGCTCGCCAGTCCAGTGAAAAGGTCAGTGACATGGAGGTATCCATCTTTCGCATAAGGGAGGACATATCCTGAATCCATTTCCTGCTTTCTGCAATACGGACATTCAACTTTCTGCTCAGCGTATCCGACAGGATATTTTCAAACAACTCTCTGTCCTTCTGGCGGATCAACAGTTCGGTTTCATCAATCCTCTCTTTGATCACCTGATAGAATTCTTCAAAATATAGCTTCCGCCCCTGCATATAAGAAACAATCCTATGACGTTTGCGCAGCACCATCGCATCTGTTGTCTCTTCTGCAAAACAATCTTCCATAAATGTCCCGTAAATTACCAGGTTTCCGATATGGGCATGAAAAATCCTGTCCATATTCGACACGATCTCTGCTACGGACTTATTTCTGTCAGTTTCCCTGATTATCGTTTTTGCCTGTTCCGCCGCTTCCGGTATTGTTTTGCTTTCTCTGTCAAATACAAGCCCCAGGGATAATTCTTCATCAAAATATTTCCTGAGCCGGGCTTCCTTCTCCACTTTTTCCGTCACACTATTTTTCTGTGCCTCAATACCCGGCTCCAGTCTTTTCACAGCTTCTTCCCATACTGCCTGTTTTTTACCTAATTCCGTTTCTTCCTTACCTTTTGAATCCAGTTCATCCCGGATCAGTTTCAACCGCTCCGCCCTCTCTTTATTCTCAGGTGCATTCAGGAATTCTTCCAGTTTCTCTATCTGTAGCTTCTGCTCCTGTATTTCCTGCTCTGCCCTTTTTTTATGGAGATCTTCTATATCGATTGCATCCTCCTCTTTCTCGATCAACTGTTTGTGCATATCTTTACTGGCTTCCTCGGCCAAAAAGCGTATTCCAGCCATCTGAAAGGATTCTAACTGACGCGCATACTCATGGATCGCTCCCAGTATTTCCTCATAACTCTCAATGTTTCTTTCGTAGGGCAGCTCCCGGCATCTGGTTATAATTCGCTGTGCGGACTGCTTTTTTAGGATTTCACAGCTTTCTTTTTCTTTCTGTTTCTTCCCGCATTCCTCACTGCACTTTTCAAATGTCCAGTTTAGATTTTTCTTCATCGCGATTGCCTCGTCCAGCTCGTCAAATACGGGCAATCCGTGAAATTCTTCCTGCAAGATCCCAATTCTTTTCTTCACTCCGCTGATTTCCTGCTCCGATGTTTCCAATTCCTGCTGCAAAAGCTGCAATTCTTCCGTTTTTTTTCTAATTTGTTCCTTCTTCTTCTCCCTTCGTATGGATTCTCCAATATAACAAGCTTCCGTTTCAGGCCTGCTGTACCCTTCCAAGGCACCATGCCTGAAATAACCATCGGGCCTTAACACAATCCGGCAATCGTCTTCCTCCCCGATATTGGACAAGATCCTCTCGGTCATCTTCCGCAGCTCCATATCTTCGGTCGCCGCTGTCAGTTTACGGCATCTCATTTTCCCGGAATCTTCTAAGCAGAGAATCTTATCTGACCATGCTCCTAAAACCTTCATTGCCCGCGTATAATCCTTCTGCACCACCACCAGGGCATCTAAAAGCCCCGCATCTTCCAACTGGCATTCCAGCAAATCCCGATCCTGCATAGAAGCATACTCTGTAAAATCCACGGCCTCATAAAAAGGCAGAAAGGAAATATGATTCTCTGTCAGCTTCTCCCTCGTCCTGCACAGGATTTCCCTGCGCACAGGCGTTATCTCCGGTACTTTTTCTAATTCCTTCAATTCTTCCCTGCAGACTCTCAAAGACTCCGCCAGTTTTTCTTTCTGTGCTTCCAGAGCGGAAAGCCCGCTTCCCAGCTTCTGGTTTTTCATCTCCCATATGTTTCCGATGAGATTGCGTATATTCCCATAATCCGGCATCCCTTGGTATTTCTGGATATAGACTGCCATCTGTTCCAGTTCTTTTTTGGGCAGATAAAATTCCTGGTTAAGCAGCTCCAGACCATAATATGCCTCAATCAGGTCATCCCTCAACGCATCTTCCATCGCCTCCGCATCATTTACCTGCTGCCATGCCTGTGCTTTCTTTTCCTCCAGGCTGCTGCATTCCTGCGACAGTCTGTCCCATTGTATCTGTATTTCCCTGAATTTTTTCAGTTCCTCCAATGCCGCTTCCACATTTTTGCTTAGTTTTTCAATTTCACTTCTGATTTTCTTACATTCGTCATAACCATCGGAATTCTTCCACAAGCTTAAAATTTGTCCATGCCCGGAAAAGCAGATAAGCTCCTGGAGTTCATCCATCTCATGCACAAGCTGCTCTATCTCCATCTGATAAGCGTCAATATTTTTCTGGATCCCACGTACCGCAGCATCGTACTCCCGTATCGCATTTCTGTGGCTCTCAATGCTTTGGCAATACATTGCAAGTTCCTTCCCGGCATCTTCCTGTCGTTTTCGACATTGTCTTAATTTTTCATCCGCCTCTTCTAAATCTATTGTCCCGACAGCCTCCTTCTCCCGTTCCAGCAGACTTTTTTCCGCTTTGAGTTCCCCTGCTCTTATGTATGATTTCTCCAGTTTTTCCTTAGTCTCCTTCAATTCCTCCATCTCTGCTTCCAGTTTTCCCCTGGCGGCGTCAACCATATTTTTTTCTTCCAGATACGCCGCAGCTTTCTGTCCCAGCATATACTGATTATATCTTACATACTCATTTCGAATAATCTGCAGATCCTTATAAGCTCTTTTTAATCCCTCCAGCTTATCCTGTATATCATCCATTTTTTCCATGGCGTCCACCATAGCGCGCAAATCCTCATCGGACAAAGTCTGCAAAGAATCGTTCAGTATCTCATATACTTTTTTCGGCGTAAATTCCTTGGAAAGCTTGGGAGCCCGGACCTTTATGAGCAGCCGTATAAACTGTTCGTACTGCTCCAGCCTCGGGAACCCGAATATATGTTTATTTACAAAACGCATATAATCTTTCTGCGTTTCCGTAAACAGATTATTTTCTCCCAGTACCTTTTTCATCTCCTGCTTCGTATACGCGATCTTTGTATTTCCCACTTCCCGGTACAGATTAAAATCATATCCGATTCTCCTCCCATCCAATACCACAAACCCCCAGAAGCCCATAGCTTTCCCCTTTTGAGCCTGTTGGCCGATTCCAATTGTCCGATAACGGTTCCCCTTCTTAAACTCCAAGTACAGATAGCCGGTGGCTTCCTCCTTCTCCCCGTCATTCAGAAAATAGTATTCCATTCTTCTGTCATTGGAGCCAAAAGGGTCCAGCCGGCTGGGAGTCCTGTCACCATCCAGTATAAAAGGAATAAAACTCTGTGTTGTAATCGATTTTCCTGAACCATTCTGCCCGCGCAGAAGCAATTTACCGTCTGCAAAAGAAAATACTTCATCATCGTACAGCCAGAAATTCACAAATCCTATTCGGTTCATATGCCAACGCTCGCTCATCTGTTCTTCTCCTTTGCATCAAACTCTGCCGGATAACTCCCGATCATTTTTCCTGCCGCCGGATAGATGACAAGTTCTTCGCCACACTCGCCAATCATCATCCATGATTTCATATAAGAGATAACCGCTGTCAACAGCTTTACGTCCTCCATCTCTCTGTATTCCTTGCTCCATGCCAGTCTGTACTTATCGCGGCAATGGTAAATTTCTTTCTGAAACTCTTTTGTTGAAACCACAATGCACCCATCATACCGCTCTTTCCAAACACCCTCGTCTGCTTTTTCCCTGATCCGTCCGCACAAAAGTAAAACAAGTTCCGGGAGCATAGCCTCTCTTGGATGCATTTCTCCAAAAGATTCCCCTTCATCCATCACCAGAAAGGCAGCGTTTTTGTGGATATGAAGCTGTCCTCCCAAATATTCACTGAAATTTTTCTGTATCCACTGCCTCTGGTTTTTTAAATAGATACTGTCCGGGTTATCAGACTGGTTCCAGTAAAGGGCCGGGGCCGCAGCGATCTGCCTGTATACACGATTAATCCTGTAGTGCCCCCTGTCCGCTTCGCCTTCCTGATTCTGCTGCTTTTCAAAGTCTTCCCATGACTGGAACCCAGCTATGCTATATGCAAAATTTACCGCCATATATCTGGAAAGCCCTGTGTTCTCATATAAGATCTCCTGTCCAATGCTGCTGCCCACATTATCGCTGCTGCCTTCATATGCTTCTAACAACCTCATGTTCTCACAAAACTGCAATACTCTTACGAGGGACTTCCTCTGTGTAAAAGATGTCCAGTCTACATCCATCACATCTTTTAGCTGCAGTTCCAGCATATCTACCAATTCAGATAACAAAAATTGCTCCTGTTCTTCCTTATCTTCCAGGAATATTAAGACAGCGCAAAAAAGACAGTAATCCCTGCTCTCCGTAAAGTCTGTAATGCCCATATAGCCTTCCGCGCGGGCAGGTATTTTCTCCACCTTCAATATCTGTTCGTTATTGATCACTGTCCAGCCCAACTGCTCCCGGAAAAATTTCTGGCATTTCGTCAGCTCTCTGCGGACCTTCACATATAATTCTTTATTTTTCTTTTTGTCAATCCAACAATTCTCTATTAATGCCCTTGCCGCTTCCATTTTTCCTAATCCTCAAACTGAAATATATATTTAGGCATCACCAGTTTCCCGTCTTCACATTTCAGCGTGTGGCTCCCCTCCTGTTTTATTAAACGAAATGCCTGTCCATACTCGGTACGTCCGTTTTTGGAAACCGTCAGATTCGCCTGTGCAATCCAGCGCAGAAAAGTCTCCCTTGTATCCACTGAAATGCAGTCGTCAATCCGGCTGATATCCAGTTGGCCGTCCTGAATATATTTCATAACCAGCTTTCTGTCTTCCTCCAGTTTTTTCAAATATTGGTTACGCTGTGCAAGTTTCTCCAGCGCTTTACTTTCAAACCCGGATTTATGTATTCTTGGTTTATAAGTTCTGGTATGGGGCTTTAATTCATATTCCGACGGCAGTTCATCAAAAACACTGCTGTTTATGCTATCCGTGGAACGCGGACAATTTACTTTAAAATGCCGCACATGCTGTATTCCGAATATATGTGCCGAAAGTTTATGTGCCGCTTCCACGTTTTCGCACCGCGCAAACATCTGGATAAATTTCTTATAATCTTCTTTACGGCTGATTCCCCAATTTTGTATCTGTACGATCAGTGCTGCATTTTGTATGATTTTCCGTATCACTTCGTCTGTAATATCCATCACTTTCTGGCTTTCGCTTGGGTGCTTATCGGTCGAAATAAACCAATCTGACAGGCTCTGCCATTTTCCGTAAATATTTTCTCTTATCGCATTCTCCCTTAAATCCTGGATTTCCGAATTCGGATGTGGAATTGCCAGCTCACTTTCAATTACTCTCTCCAATACCCCGTCTACCATCTTCTGTGATAATTTCTTAATGATATTTTCAATACGTATGGATTTATTCTGAAGCTGCTGCACAAACTCCTGTAGATAAGAAATAAATCTGTCTTTATGTATGACAAATTCAATAGACTTGAGAACTTTATCTGATTTGCCTGAATAGAATTCTCTCAAATAATCCTGATAATTCCGATTTAACCTCTTAAAATCTTCCTGCAAATTGCTCCACCATTCATTCACGGCTTTCAGTTCCTGACGGTCAATCTGCTCTATTTCATGCAAGGCATTTTCAATCCGCACAAAATAATTCATGGACAGATTCCCACTGTCCATGAAAAGATTCTCAAGTTTCACAGTCATTCTCTCTATCTCTACTGCGTACTCCGACATTGTATAACGGTACTGCTTATTTTTATATTCCGCAATCGTATAAACTCTTTTCGGATCCTGGATAGGGGTAAGATTTTTCCATCCAACTAACGCCTCTAAATCTGTTTTCAACTGCTCCATAGCATAATCTGAAAACTCCGGATACTCTCTAAGCAGCTCCAGCACATCTTCCTTATATAATTGGAAATGCATTTTTTCGTACTCTATAAAAAAAATCCGCATAATACGCCTGTATTGCGGCGCATTACCAGCAGATAAATATATAGTTTCCTGAATTGATTCCAAATATTTCAAATTGTATCCCCCTTCATACCCCCGTATCGTCTTCTCTGAAAATCCTATTGATTACCGTTTAAGATTGTCCAAACATCCCGTCATATATATTCTCCATATTCCTTAGTATAAATCATATCATTTTCATATCGTATACACAACTACATTTAAAATATAATTTGGATTTTTTCAAATCTCCTACATTTAATTTATCATTTCAATTTGCCCACCGATATACTAACGTATTATAATGAAAATTTATTGTTATTATAATTTGCCATAAAAACCGCAATACAACCATCATAATATTCTTGTAGTTCTTCCTTTGCTTCACACAAAAGTTTCCCCCTCATACTATCCTTTCCCACCTCTTTTATTTGCCTGGACAGTTTTTCCAAGGTTAATCTTGTCATTTCGCAAATCCACGCAAGGTTATGTATCGGACGATATAATTTCAACCTTGTAATCATATCGCGTCCTTTCTCATCATCGGAATAAATCCCCCCATCATCACCACGGTAAAAAACTGTGTCATAATCTGTTTTTTCCGGCTCATAGAATAACTCATTTTTCAACTCTTTTTTTGTAATATCTCCTTCATACTGATTACTTTTTGCACCATTACATTTTTTACAGGAATATACCAAATTTGCGTATAGGGTTCTTAATTCAGGCCATTCATTCTTAAAAACATCCTCCGGAATAAAGTGGTCTATCTCGTATGAAGTTGTAATCTGTGTATCCAATAAATTACAATATGCACATCTGTGTTTAAAATCCTCACTCAAATATTTCATATAGGAGTGATAATCCTTATATTCCTTCATACAGGTTCTTTTAATTGTATAATCCCTAAATTTTCTTCTCATAAGTTCTACTCTAATAACGCATTCGCCTTTTCGATCAGCGCAACGATCTCCTTTGCTTTTTGTTCATCAAACACTTTATCAATCTGTGATTGTTCCGTAGGTACAAAATCATCCAACTGACTTTCTAATTCGAGTATATTACCTACTACTTCTTCATGTCTTAGACTTCCTTTTGCTAATTTCTGTTTCAGGTCATCTATCGTCACTTGAAGTTTGTCTCTCTGCCCAACATATTTCCGCATACTGTCAAAGATATTAAATACTTTTTCTTTAGAATATTCCCCTTCTATTTTATAGAAATCTTTCTTCTTATATACCTTGTCAGCATCTACAAAATCTGGTTCAGTACTTTCTTCCACTACCTCTGTCAATATTATAACGGGAAATTTAGGAACTTCTTCCTTGATTCTTTTAAATATATCGGTACCTTTTATTTTATAAGTTTTTACTATTATTTTATAATCAACTATCAATGATGATAATTTCAAATCTTTTATATCATTAATTACCTCCTCAAACACATCGGATACAACATCTGACGCTTTATCAGGTATAAGGTATGACTTAAAATCATATTGCTCACCTTCCTTTGCGTTCGTTTTTATTGTTCTTCTGATTTTACTTAACTGACTTTCCTCGTCATCTATCAATCCAATAATATACATAAACTGTCCCTTTCTATTTTGTCCATGATGCTCTTAACATATAACCATTCTTGACAGATATTACATGTAGCTCACCAGCATTTCGAATTGCTGCCTCACGCGCAATCCACAACCCCAGTCCAGTCCCGTCTTCTTTACTGCTTTCTCTGGCATTTAATGTCACATCAGGATTCTGTCTATATCGTTCATCCAATTCCGGTCCATTATTCGACATTTCCAGATATACCTTTTTTTCATCTTCATACGCCTCAAAATGAATGAAACGTTCACCGTCAGCCTCTTCTAAATAGTATGCAGAATTCAGGATAAAGTTATTCAATATCAAATGTAAATCGATTTCAGGCAGCTTTATCACTACATCTCTTTCCATATCGACAGGCTGGATCGTAATAAATTTCCTATCAAGAAGTGGCTGCCACATACTAATAATATGTATTAAAAATTCCTTTAACTGTACCTCTCTGGATTCGAATTTCTCCTGTTTTACAGAATCCATAATCAAATTTACCCACTCTGATAACAATTCGTCCGTTTCGTTCAATTCATCCAATAAATTATATGGGTTAAAATCTTCGTCACCACTATAAGGCTGATGATTGAGTAGTCTATTAATGGCTTCTTTTAAATGCTGTCCTCTGCTGCCCAGTTCCGTTCCTATTCGTGTAATTTCATGAGAAAATGTCTGAGCCATCACACCAGCTGACCCTAGAACCATCATCAATTGTTCTGTAGATGTTTTATTATCTTTTTCCTTTCCCAATGCTACAATTGCATCTTTTAAATCATTTTCCGAATAGTTCTCGTATTTTACTTGTTTATTTTGACTAAAACTCTCTGTTTCTTTTATTTGTTTCTTCTTAGTTTCCTGTTCCCGTTCCTTCACTACCTGCTCATATATTTGCTGAATTCTATCCATATGTGCCTTTTTCTTTGCACGTTCCCATATTGCATATTCTCTTAATGCATATTGCCTGTCATACTCAAATTTACTTAAAATGCCTTGAATAATCTCAATAAAACAATCATATTCCCTGTTTGGCCTCATGCCTTCACGATTTGCAGTATCCTCCAATTTTGGATTACTCAGTCTCCCAATAGAAACACTTCCAATCAACTGATTTGGTGACACGCGCCAATTACCACTTTCATGCGAAGCCGCAGCCGGACTTCGTTGTACTCTTCCACTTAGATCAAGCCAGTCATAAAATTGTCCTTCATCACCATATGGTCTTACCTTAAAACTGTCCCGATATATTTTTATACCAGAAAAATCTTTCAATAGCTTTCCCCTTTTCCGGCTCTTGAAATTCTTTAAAAGGGTAACTGTACTATTCTGATTTTTTAAATAATAAAATTTCATACAGAATGGACCTACACTATGATACCGCTCCATCCCTTCCCAGGGATTTTCCAAAATTTCTTCCAATGAGTAGAAAAACTGCCTTCTCCCATCAAAATCTTTTCTGGAATAATTATCTGCCTGAAAAGCTTCCCTCTCCCAGAATTCACTTAAGTCATACTCTTCAATATCCCTCTCGGAATATTCTATCTGGACTTTTTCTTGAGTAATATCTATTTCATTCCTATCCATCGTGAATGTAACGCAATCTCTACCATCGTACGCCGCTTCAATCATATAATCATAATTTTCACGCGTTATTCCTTCATTCTCTGTTTCATAACTCAAATCCGGATACTTCATATTCCTAACCACTATATCAAAACGGTCAACACTTCCAAGTGGATTGATATTTTTCAGATTGTTATTTACCTTAATATACAATTTTCTATTCCATAACTCCCGCACAGGACTTAAAATAATAATAGTGCCTGTATTCCAGTTAAACTCTTTAACAAATTCATAATCATCCTCCAAATATATTTTAACGAAATCTTCAAATTTGCCACTAAGCTCCTCAAGACTTGCTTCAACCTGATTTAACAATTTCGCATCGTCAAACTGCGTCCAGTCTATTTTCCATTTGTATACTTGTTCTGTTTCACATTTTGTAAACACTTGTGTGGAAGATGACAGTTTATCAAGTGCAAATCTTCCAATTCCTTTCGCGCCTGTCTTTATCCTATTTTTTCTGTGGCTGTAAATATTCACCTCCTTATGATCTGTACCAATATTCATCCATGCTGTTTCCAGTATTTCTCGATTCATTCCAGAACCATTATCTACTACAATAATTTTGGACAGCGACCGTAAGTATTGTTCTATTTGCGCTAAATCGACAGCTTCATTTTCTTTTAATAGATAAACACCATCTTTTACACTATAGTTCTCTAAAATCAGCTTCATATTCCCTCTAAAATACTGGTTGATTTCCGATAGTTCTAAGGTCTTAGGTGCTTCATTATATGGATTTATATATTTTACATACACACATTCTGCATCCGCATCATATCCATTTTTTACCAACTCAACTATTGCTCCATCCACATCAGAAATATTTTCTCTGCCAATAAGTCTGGCTGTTTTTGCACTTACCTGAAACACCATGGACTTCATACCCTTTTACTCCTTTTAAAACCAAAAATTTTCTATATCTTTAGAGGTTATTCTTAACGATGAACCACTAATATGTATTCCAACTTTCTGTACATACTTCATAAATGCATCACTTTCTAATATATCTTTTGCAGCATCTAACTGATATTCTTTATTATTAGTCTTGGATACAATATACATTCCTGCATAAGGAATACATTGTTGTGTCAGCATATATACTGATACTCGCTCTGTAATTACGGTTGAAATTAGAAGTTTTCTTTTATTTAATCCTGTCAAAGCCTGTGAACGCCCATATTCAAACCATAACGAGCTTTTATCACTTTTGCGATGATCTAACTGCTTCCTGAAACCATTTAAATATTCCTCTGCTCTTGGAAATAACTCTCTAAACTGTATTTCTGTATATCGAACCAATTTATCATCCACATAATCATACGGAAAAATAATTTTCTCCACCTTTTTATATCGTAGCGAACGTGGTGTTGCTGTATCACGCACCACTGCTTTTTCGATCAATTTACCTCTGTTCTCATAAAAATTATCTAATTCCTCGTATTCTTCTTCTTTTATGACAAAAGCTTCATTCAACAAAGTTGCAACTGCATGTGATACTTGAAAATAATCTCCAAAACGTCTTGTTCCCGCCATATTACTCTTTGTAAAAAACCACTTTCCTGATAACTGCTTTATAGGAATGTATATCTTTTCTTTATTAGCCACATCATAATACAGAAATATATCACTTCGTATTCCCTTATTCAGAACCAATATTGCAGACTTTACCAGCGCATCGTTAAACATCCGGTCTTGTGTATAATCATGTATTTCCTGTAAATAAGGTTTAATAAATCCACGAAGCTTTTCTCCAAAAACAGTTTTAAATATGCTGCTTGGAATCAAATATGCCATTTTTCCATTCTCACCCAGACATTTTACACTCTTTTCAATAAATGCATAACAGTAATCAAACTTCCCTTTCTCACACATTTCAAAATTTTGTCTTACAAAGGCTCTATCTTCTTCGCCTAATTCCTGATAAGTAATATAAGGAGGATTGCCTACAACAAATTGAAACGTCTCTTTGCATTCCCATTTCAAATAGTCTCCATTTATTACATTCCATTTCACTTTTCCAATCTTCTGTTTTTCTGCTAAATTATCCAAGTTTTGAATACATTTATTATAATAAACTGGATCAATTTCGATTCCACAGATATTCTCTGATAATCCATCACGGATTTGATCATCTGTCAGCCCATGCGCCCTACAGTCCTGTATATATTTATCCGCAATACTTGTCAAAATTTTTCCATCACCACATGAATTTTCCAGTATTTTCTTTTCAAATAAATTTTCAACATATCCCACACTATTCAACAATTCTTCTACGTAGTTCCCGGGAGTAAAAACTTGGCATTTTTCATTTATAAATTTCATCGTATCCATATTATTTTTTCCTTTTTCTTGGATCTACAGGCTTCTTTACCCCCTCTGGAATCAGCCATGTTTTTCCCTTTAATACAGCTCCATCAATCCTTCCTTCTTTACAGTATATTGCCACTCTTCTTTGAGATATTTTCCATATTTCTGCATATTCTGCCGTTGTCAACACATTCATAAATGGATCCTCCAAAATATATAGCAGTCTGATTCTTATTATATTCAGTTACACGAATATTTTCAACTAATTTTTTATATCTATACTTCCATCTAAAGCTAAGACTAAACTAGCCATGCAATACAAAAATTAATACCACCTAATCTGAAAAGACCCTTTTTATGTTCCCATAAAAATAATTAATATACCAGCACTTTACACTTCTTCCATGATCCTATATAGAAACTCAATCCATTTCATGAACGCCACCTACTCTTCATAATACATAACTGCCCACTCTTAAATATTACCATAAGATCTCCCAAATTCTACTCCGGCAAACTATTTTCGACACAAAGCGCCCCATACCCCTCTTATGTCAAGTTAATATCACAAACTTTTTTCACTTTTTTGAAACAAAATCCCTGGAAGCCGCATAACTTCGTGGGGCGTATGGTTCGCTAATGCTAAGTTAGGGCAAAATTGACGGTGAATTAGTGTCAAGTTATATGTAATTCGAAACTGTCTATTTTCCTTAAATTTACTCCGAATCATGTTCAATTACATATTGTTGCAGAAGGATCATCACTGTAAAGACATTATCTATTGCCTGTATAATTTCATTCGGGTCACTATTACTTGCAATGCAATCATTTATTTCATCAAAACATCCAAAAAATAATTTCATCATCTCTAAAAACTCCACAATTTGTCCAGTTGCCTTATCTATAAGTTTCCCCACTAAAATTTCACACGATATTTCATCAACAGAAACCTTTAAAACCTGCGAGTAGCATCGTAAATAGGTCTTTATTACGCCAATTTTCTGCATTGCCTCTATCCATTTTTTATGCGCTTTCCCACGTATGATACTCTCTGCCAGCTCATTTTCTATTCTACAAGGAAACATTGAATCTGTTATGTGCGATTCATCAGTATCAAAAACTTTATAAAATGGAATCGTAAAGGCAATTGAAGCGTACGCCCCTGATATTACAGGAACGTACACAAATTCCAATGGCTGTATTTCAACATACCACCTATCACTGGATAACTGAACAGCACTGCTAAAGATGTTCTTAATCTGTAACACAACATTTAAATACTTGCTTTCAAGAGTATTCTCTGATGTAATATCAAAATCATCAATAAAATACACGCATCGCTCAGATTTTACAAGTTTATTTTTGCTTCAAATGTAATCTTCATAAGAGAGTCATTGAAATAGCTTTCAACAGAATTATAAATTATTGTTTTCAAAATATAGTTCTTTAAGTGAAACTTACGATCAACAAGAACTTGAAAATATATTGATTTTAGTCAATGTCTGGCAATATGTGATTAGTAATCAGCCTAAAGGATATGCAATTGCTTATGATGCAAAAAGAAAATATCGAGGGGGAGTTCTATATCTTTTGCTGCTGAAAACAAATTGAACATGGCAAGCCTTGGATTCTTAACAATATTCATATCCTGCTTATTAATTCTAACCAATAAAACTTCTGCAAACTGGTTAAAGAATTTATCTAGAGACGCATATACCCTATTCAAAAGTTTTCTAAATTTTGCATATTTTCCAACCGAAAGCAATTGTTGCATTGGAAAATATTCTGCTATTGGTTGCCTACTGCTTCCTTATTGCCTTAATCGCATTTGCATATCCCACCCAGTCTCTAAAATGAGTTTGGGCAAGTTGCTGAATCTCAACTAACTACACACGAAAGTATCTTGAATACAATGTCTTTTGCAGTCGTACAAATCTGATTACGTAATACATCATATATCACTTCCTTAATTTTACAATAATCAACAGAACATCCCAGACGCCCAGCGTAACAAACTAATTGAAGCAATTCTAGCCACTCATCTGAAATTCCCTCTTGCAATAAAAAATCAATCTGATTTTGAAGGCGCTTGGTAAGAGTTTGATTATTTGTAAGCAAATATACAAATTCAATTAATGGTCCATCTCCCCCAAATGATTGCCATGCTTCCTCAAAAGTTCTATGAGATGAATGAGGACACCCAATTGTAAGTGGATTGTAAATTTGTTCCGCCTCTGCTTTAGACAATTCTAGTTCAATAACATCATATTTAATTGCTTTTCCACTTATAGGCGTAATATTATAATCTTCATCACGAATCGAAATCAGAACAGGAATCTTTAATCCACGCGATTGTAATTCTTGCAATAAAAAGGCCCAAAGCGTTTCTCCCGGTTGAACATCAATGTAAATAATGAGATTTCTATTATACTTTCCAAGTCCATCTAAGGCTGAAACTAAATTTTGAGCTTGTCCTTCTGTCGCAATGGCACGTATACAAAATACAACTCCTTCGGGATATGTTTCCAACCAATAACGATAACACAGTGCAGATTTCCCCTGCCCTGAAACTCCTTTGACCAAAGCAACTCCTGTATTTTCAAAAATTTCATGTATTTCCTGAAGCCAATGATTCCGCTTAAAATCTAATCCCAAACGAATATGAGCAAGATGAGCAGATACTCCTTGAAAAAACTCTTCTTGAAGCTGTTCTGGACTACCATTCATCTGAAGTTCACTCAAACATACCAATGATTTATTGTATTCTTTGTAAAAGCCATCTAACGCTGCAACACTAACACCTATCTTATGTACTTTTTCCCGCCATATCTCTAAAGTAGTAAACCCTTTTGTCCTAGAAAGTTCTGCAATATATTGAATTAATAGTTCCTGTGCTAAGTCAGGTGCTGCCATAACAGGAACATAACTGCTAATTTGTGAATAAATATTTTTCTTAAGCGCATCAACATCAACCTTTTCAAACTTCATAGAATTTATCAGCCAAACCGCCTCTTCTTCTGTAAGATTATGTTTTTCCTTAAGCCGATTTGATAAACGTCTTTTTGTCTCTTCATTATTATTTACGACTTCTTGAAGTTCAATTCCTAAATTTCCAAAATGAACAATCCTAATATCATTAAAAAGGGGATTCTGTACGTGTATACTACACATATGAATATTGCCCAGAAAACATTGAAGATTTAGTAGTGAAAAGGAATGGTATTATTGTTGAAGCAGTCCAAATCAAAAATATTTCTGCTACTTTAACGCTTTCAAGCCTTGCATTGACTAAAACATCTACAGGTGGAGAAGGGTTTTTTAATCGTATGATTGCTTCATATTAGGAAAATCTGTAAATTGCGGGTTTTCATGCTTTGGCGGGGGTCAGCTCGCCTCGGTGGTATTGATTTCAATGTACTCGGCAATCCGGCGGAACTCGTCCGCAAACTTAAAATGAACGCTGATATTGCCGTTTTCGTAAATCTTGATATGGTCTACCAAGTCCGTGAGGATTTCACGGGTGAGCGTTTCAATGCTTTGATACTTTGCAAAGGCTACCAGCGCGGGGTGTTCCTTGTCAACGCCATTCAAGAGCTCCGCCCGTTCCGTGTTCAGCCGGGCCAGCACATCCGCAAGCTCGGCGGCCTGCCGTTCATAATCGGCTTTCATATCCCGGTATTCCTGCTGGGTGATTTCCCCGTCTTTCCAATCTTGATACAGTGACTGCTTATAGCGGGTGATTTTCGTCAATTCCTTTTCCTTTGCGGCTATCTGGTCGTTAAGGCGGTGGGATTGACTTTTTTTCAGCGGGGCCGAGTTGATACGGGCTATCAGTTCCGAGTAGGAAACGGCGGTGTTCACTTGATACTGGATAGCGAACAGAACGGCGGCCTCCAGACGGTTGTGCTTGATAGAGTGCATGGTGCAGGCCGTCCGGGAGCGGTTCTTGTAAGTGGAGCAGGCGTAATAGATATTTTTCCCGCTCTGGCTGCGGGTGATGGATTTCCCGCAATCCGCACATTTCAGAAAGCCGCTGAACAAATGAACCTCGCGCCCTTTGGGGGAAGTCCGGGTATCGCGTACCAGCAGAGCCTGCACCTTGTCAAAGGTTTCGTGAGGGATAATCGCCTCGTGGGTATCGGGAACCCGTACCCATTCCTCCTCCGGCACAGCCTCAAGCTGGTGTACCTTGTAGCTTTTCACCCGGCGGCGGCCCTGCACCAAGTCCCCGGTATAAATGGGGTTGGTGAGGATTTCATGTATCATGCGGGCGCTCCACATGGGGTCGTCCGCCACAGCCGAGGAAACGGGCAGGCCCTTTTTGCGGCGGTATGCCGTGGGGCTGGGTATGCCGTGTTCGTTGAGGTACAGCGCGATGGCCCTTTTAGATGAGCCTTGCAGGAGCATGGAATACACGCGCTTGACGGTTTCAGCCGCATCCGCATCCACAATAAGCTGGTGCTTGTCCTTTGGGTTTTTGATGTAGCCGTAGGGGGCGAAAGAGCCGATATACTGGCCGTTGCGCCGCTTGTAATCGAAAACCTGCCGGATTTTTTTTGAGGTCTGGTAGCAATAGTTGTCGTTCATCACGTTAGTTATCGGAACGATAATGTTTGAAACGCTGTCGGGGTTCAGGTAGCTGTCCACGTTCTCCGCAAGGGAGATAAAGCGGACGCCCATCTGCACAAACAAGTTATCAATCAGACTCCCCGCGTCACTGTAATTCCGGGCGAACCGGGAAAGGTCTTTCACAATCACGCAGTTGATTTTCCCGCTCATCACATCGGCCAAGAGCCGCTGGAAGTTTTCGCGGTTGGCATCCGTCCCGGTGTGCCCATCGTCCACATATTCAACCGCGCTTTCAAATTCGTCCATGTGCCGCCGGTAGAAATCCCCCAGCAGGTCACGCTGGTTCTTCACGCTGTTGCTGTCGTCCTTGCCCTTTTTCAAATCCTCTTTGGAAAGGCGGATGTACTCGCCCAAACGCCAGCGTCGGATTGTATATGTAGGGGTAAAAGTCTGCTGATTTCCTCTGTTTTTAGCTCGTGCCATTGTTCCTCCTTCCCTATCACATTACACTTATATTATAACTCTGTTCCGGGGTATCAGCAAGGATGCCGATGCCTCGGGACATTTTGTCTCGAAGTAGGAACGGGCCGCAACAGCAGTCACAGCCCGCTCTTTTGCCGGATAAGAAAGGCCGCCAGCGTCTCCTGGAGGGAGGGGCCGCCCTCGGCAAATTCGATTTTCACGCCCACGCCGCCCACGCTAAAGCAGTAGGGATTGACGGCCCGTTTCACGAACCGGGCCAGCCGCTCCTCCCGGGGGAGGGTGCGGTCAAAGGCCATACCGCTCACGTCAGCCAGCGC
>Ga0137308_101367_pt1 | contig 24650 bp, 24 predicted proteins | sample Inofrocosms_June_FD_97181 | JGI IMG/M metagenome (GOLD analysis project Ga0137308, IMG submission 97181) | Mouse cecal microbial communities from Vienna, Austria - N-Acetylneuraminic and N-Acetylglucosamine D2O microcosms_June | ecosystem: Host-associated > Mammals > Digestive system > Large... | reverse complement strand
ACGTTGTTACGAACCGTGCCATGTCGCCATGGCAGGAGAGTAGTGATACGCTGCCATTACGCAGCCGTTGTACTTTGTTCCCGCATATTGTCCCTGTTATTTATTTACCCTGTGTATCGCACATTCGGCGTCATAGAGGAATGAAAAGAAGCAACTTATGTATCGGCTGAATATTTTTAAAAAGACATCGGCAAATATAGCTGCTGCCAGTGAAATACAGGATTTTTAATTTAGAATTAAAGATAAAATTCAATGGATGAGATATACGGAAAGAATACCAAAGCTAAAAGCGGCAAAAAAAGCCGCAAAAGAAAAAAGTTATTGAAAAAAGATAAGTGCTAAAAAAGTTAAGAATAAAGCGCAATTTTTTAAACTTTTGTGTACAAAGCAAATTGATTTGTGCTACAATAACGAGAGAAGGAACCATACTCAGCAGAAGGTTTAGGATTGATTTTACAGAAGATAAAATGCTGTTGTTAGTTCCTTCTTGCTCTTTGCTTAATAATACAATGTGAAAAGGAAAATATAATGGATAAAAAGGTTTTGCTTATTTTAGTTGACGGTTTAAGGCCGGATGCATTGCAATTTTGCGGCAGCGGTTATAGCAGCCGTTTGTTGGAAATGGGTGCCTATTCGTTGGAAGCGGAAACAGTCTATCCTTCCATGACGCTTCCCTGCCATATGTCCCTTTTTCACAGTGTGCCGCCAGAACGACATGGCATTCTCACAAATGTGTATGTTCCCTTGAGCCGTCCGGTGGAAGGTTTATGTGAGCGGTTAAGCGCCAATGGAAAGAAGTGTGCTTTTTTCTATAATTGGGGGGAACTGCGGGATCTAACGCGTCAATCTTCTCTTGCATACAGTTTTTATGTATCAGGAGATATATGCGGTTATGAAAAAGCAGATGAAATGATTACTGAAAATGCTTTTTCCTATATTGCAGCTGAAAAACCGGATTTGGCGTTTGTATATTTTCAATCGGTAGATTCTGCTGGTCATGCACATGGGTGGATGGGGAGCGAATACTGTCGTGCATGTGTACAGTCTCTGGACCGAGTGCGCAGATTGATAGAACATTTTGGCGGGCAATACGATATTATTGTTATGTCGGATCATGGCGGGCATGGGCGCGGACATGGCACAAAAGAGTCGGAAGATATGACAATTCCTATTATTTGTATTGGAGAAGACTTTCGTGCGGGCGGGCAATTTCAAAATGCAAGTATTTGTGACGTCGCCCCTACCATAGTGTCGTTGGCAGGGGTAGACGTCTCCAAAGATTGGGAGGGCAGAAGCCTGCTATAGAAGGTGTTCTGCTTTATGAAGACGTTTTGCGCCTTACGGTTAGGCAGTGCGTTTCCACATATAGCAGGTAATGTATGGCTGCAATGTGGAAACACTGCCGGCGCTTCCGCTAAATGTGTGGTTGTGTCCGCTGCCTCCTCCTACAGATGTTTCAGAAACAGTGTGCGTATGTGCGCCCCCGGATGGTACGCCGTAGATAGTGTTATCATAATTTGCACTTGTGCCTAACCTCATTGCCGTACCGTCATTTTTTCCTTTATCCATAGAATATATTGTATGGGTGTGTGCGCCGCTCTTGGTGATGGAAACGCTGTGTTTGTGGCTTGGAATTTGGCTGGCGGTAAGTGTGTGGCTCCCAACTGTTCCACTTGGGGTATAGGAACTTGTGGCGGAACCGCCGGTCTTTTCGGTCGTATTAAAATTGGAATTTGATGTGTCAATGCCCACAGGGACTTTTCCATTGCCCCAGCGGACCCATGTACCGCCAAATAATGTAGCCGGGCTTGTGGAACTGACGCTCATGTAGATGGAGCCTACTGGGTAGATGAGGTTTACGATTTCATTTTTTATGCCCGGTTTTTCGCTAAAGGCCCCTTCGACATATATTTTTTTCCATGAGGACCAGTTTTTAGTATAATAGCATCCATATCGTACATAGATACTATTGCTATTATAGTCAAATGCCAGTTGTGTAATATACTTTTCACCAGAACCATCGCCGTTTGTATTTATTACAAGCAGTCCGTAACCGTTAGTGGAACTGGGCTTATTGGATTTGGCATATTTCATATTGTAAAATCCAGGATCTATAATATTATTGAAGTCGCCTTCGGCGATTGTCTTTTTTGTGGAATAGCTAGATTTAATCACATTCCCATCGCTATCTTGGGTGGCTTTAGTTGCAAACGCCACGCTCTTATCCTTGTCCGCAGTGTTGTCCACATTTCCAAGCCCAATGTTTGCTTTGGTAATATTCACATTCCCTTTCCGATAACTGCTCTCAGAGTTCCCTTTTACGCCGGTTACCGGTGTTCCGGCGAGAATATCCCACTTGTCATCCGCCGTTTTATATACGTTTGCTCCAGCGGGAATGGTATGTCCGGAACCTTCCTTAAAATTTGTGTTTGTAATGAATTCGTCAGAGACGTTGTACATTGCCCCTGCTCTTGTATCTGCCAGGGCAGGCAGGCTGGCAAAAGGCACTGTGCCCATGGGGTGCAGTACGCCGGAGAGGCTTTCGGTATAATTCTTTACCTGGTCGCGAAAATCTTCAGCCTGTTTACAGTAATGTTTGGCGTTGTCTTCGTTCTCGCTTATGTTCCCATCTTCTCTTTTCAAGCCGGTATCGCCGACAGCGTAGCTTTTAGACAATAATGCTGAATTGGCGGCATTTGTCTCTGATGTTGCAGCGTTTATTGCTTTGGTTGTCGTTTGGCCGTAATAATTTTGGGCCTGTTCACAATAATATTTAGCGTTGTCGTTGTTTTCGTCGATGCTTTCGTCTTCCCGTTTCAGACCAGTGCCGCCGACAGCGTAGCTCTTAGATAATAATGCCTGTTGGGAGGCTTCATTTTTAGAGTTCTGTGCGTTTTCCGCGGATTGTTTTGCGTTTTCTGCACTTGCGCCTGCACTTTTTACAACCTCCTCATAAGTTTTATTTGCTGTGATCAATGCCTTGTTCAGCGCATCGAAATCATCTGAGGAAGTGATGTGTCTGTTACTGTACGCGCTTTCAACGATGTTGACGCGCAGGTTCATTGTAGCAAAGATAAAGCCGTCAATAGGATTGTCCTCATATCCACCGACGGACTCATCCGCCGAATTGCCGCCAGTCGAAACGTTTGTTATTTCATCCGTCGAATTTATACTGGCTGTTGCGGTTAGGGAATCGTTATCATGGTCATCCGCGGGAGGATTTTCAGCTTCTACAAACACAATCTCCGCCTTTCCGGTACCGGGAGCCAGGCAGGCGCTTTCCGGGATGGGAATGTCAACGATGCCGTCATCCCGGATTATTGCCTCAGTGAAGATATGTCTTTTGTCTGGCGTTACCATTTTAAAATAACAGCGCTGAGTGTTTCTGTGGGCATAGAAAGGTTCGCCTTTGTTCGTCACAGTCACATGTAAGAGGAAGCTTTTTTTCGTGAACTGTTTGATATCAATTGTTTTGATGGGGTCAAAAGTTAAGTCTAATGTAATGTTGTGTGTAAAAATCATATTTTTCTCCTTTTTATAATCCCGTCAAAATGACAGGGAAGTACTTTAGTGTTATGTCACATGCTAAATCGGCCGACAGGTAATTTGTATGCTCCTGATAGCCGCGCTCTATTCTGGGAAAAATGAAGTTAAAGTCTCTGGCAATATCGTGATTGCTATCGGACGTGCAGATAACCTGCTGTTGGCCCTTGATGGTAATAAGTTCCTGCGTTTTGCAGCCTTTAATTTCACTCTTTCTATTGTTTAGCCATAAGGTGAGTTTGCCGTTATTGTTTCCCTCGTCCAGAATTCTGATTTCTAGGTCTGGGTAGGTGTATCCTTCGGCCTGCGCCAGCGATTGGAAATGCTTTCTTAACAAATTGCTACTGTCGTGAATGTCGTGGGTATCGAAATGAAATTCGTGGACGACTTCATCAAGGTACGCATAGGGGGAATCCGCGTACATAGTCAGCTCTAAACCTACAGTATGGCCATTAAAGTTAATCTGTTTTGAGGTAAAGACGGCATTCCAGTGGATATGTCTGTAGCTGTCCTGCGCAATTTTGAATTTATGGAATGATTTGCGGCAGAGCCACGTTTGTAAATTGGATATTTCTCTTGGTGAGAGATACATATTCTGAAGGCTGTCCGTTCGACAGGGATTCCGGCAGATTTGGAAGGTGGAGCTGTAGGGGGAATCATAGGCGCAGGAGTGTAAGTGAAACGCATCTGAGCCGCTGGGTTTTTCCTGCTTGTAAGTGATATCTGTCCCGGATGAGACGGGCTCAATGCCGGAGGCGCCGTCAAAGGAGCAGATAATCATGTCGAATTCCGACAGCCTTTTTTCATCATATTCAAAGTCTGTTGCAAACATAATTTATCTCCTTTATTAGAGTTGTTTTTTGAATTTTTAGGTGTAACTTAAATGTAGAGGTGAATAATTACTCATGGCGGCTGTATTTCAAGCCGCCGTCTCATGTCAGTCAATTTCTCTCAATTCGCGCATAGCCGGTTCAACGATAGAATGGATATAGCCGTTTCCACCACGCTTCTCATAATCGTCGAATAAGTCCCAGAACGCATCCTTTTCCAGTTTCGACCATTCGCCGCTATCCTTGTATTTGTTGTAGTAGTGGATTAAGCTGCTCTTCATTTCTTTTATCTTTGTCTGGTTATTTTTTATCTGCATATCACACAGCGTAGCGGCAATTCCATTTACAGTGTCAGTAAGCGAGGATATGTCGGTTTTGAGCATTTCATCGTGCCGTATAGACTGCCTTACAGATTCGTCATGTTTTTGCTGTAGAAGGGAAAGCCCCTGCGTGGTTTTGATGAGCAAATCATGTTCTTTGCGTTTGTTTCTTGTCCATTTGTTTTGCAGGCCGAGTTTCTCGCAAAACCATTCTAAAACAGAGATGATTGCTTTTGCGCCGATAAGAATAGTGAATATTTTTAAGAATAGGGAGAGGTAATTAATCGTTGTTAGTTCAGTAATTATTTCCATTGCATAAATTCACCTCCATCTGACCTTATCCGGTCTCGTCTTTTATAAACTGCTTGAACATCTGGTGCATGCCGGTACTGCTCAACCCGCTAATCAGCCCGCTTAGAATGGCCTCCGGTGAGATTTGCCAACCGCTGCACCAGATGGATAAAAATACGCCCAGAGCGGCGACAATCCCGGGAATGTATTTATTATCTACATCAGCAATCCATTTTTTGATCGTATATCCTGTACACAGGCAAATGCCGAAGACAGCCGGCATCATAAATTCATTTAAAAATTCCATTGTAATTCCTCCTGAACAATCTTTTATATAAGTTCTAATCACTTTGGGGAAAGGCTGCGCGCGTTTGTGGTTCCGCCATAATCTCCCGGATGGCAGACTGTATTTCGGGATAGAAATTTTCAAGCCCTGAGAGATTGCACTGTTTTAATTGTGATTGTGCTTTTTCTCTATTTTTAGACAAGGTGTAACCGTGCAGCGTCAGGTAAATTTGAAAATGTGCGGGCGTATCGGTAACTGACCGCCAGGCTGGAAATGATTTCTGTTCGGAACAGGAGGCGCAGACATGGTAGCCCTTGCCGCATATTTTACAGTGGGCGTTGATATAGTTTGACATAGATCACCTCAATAAGAGGCGGCTGTGTTTCAAGCCGCCTGCTGATTTTTATTCCTCTGTTGCAACGATGATGTCAAAGAGTCTGGCATCTTCATCACAGTACGGTTTCTGGAGCTTGTACTCCGCAGAGTGTTTGCCGTCCGGTTTAAGGCTGATTTCCACGGATTCCGGGTTCAACTGTGCTCTGGGCACATTGATTACGCCTGCGTAAACGGTATTGGCGTTGCAGGGGTCGTGGAAGAGTGCATGGATAAGCAGAGACTTCACCTGTGGGATGCCGTCAGTCTTCTTTGTTACTTTGACAGCGTTGTCAGTCTCTCTCTCGTAGCTGACGAATAAGCGTCCTGTCACATTAGCGGGCAGGGTAATTTTCCTGTTCGCAGCGTCCAGTGTAAATTTGCCATCGGCAGCAACGGCTGAAACCTCGTAAGTCTTGCCGAAGGTATTGTTCTCGTTAATTACCTTTACATATTTTACTTCTGCGCCGTCCTCGCCGACCGGAGTGTATTTGAGTGTGGCGGCGCCGTCTTCGGCAATGTTGATGATTTCAGATACCGGAACGGTAACTTTACCCGCGGTCTCTTTCTCGGAACCGAACTGTGAAGCAGCCAGGTCAAGGGAGAACAGGCTGTTTGAAAAGCTGAATGTGCCTGTCTGCGCCTTATAGAAAGTTGCGATTACCGCGCCCATGGCGTCTGTTACGGCAGTGCCTTCTGCGGCAGTTTTCAGGCTGGGCTCCTCAATCTGTGTGTAGCGGCCTGTCAATTCTTTGGTTGAGAAGTCGTACTCCTCAACGGATCTGATTTTTTCAAGTACTAATTCGTTTGGGTTAAACATAATAAGTTCCTCCTTCATGTTTGTTTGATATTTTTTTGTGGCCGGATATTGCGGATGCTGACTGCATGGCAGTGCAGAATCCGCTTTATCCTATGTAACTTTAATTTGTTCCCTGGCCTCAGTGCACAAATGGGCGATCCATTTCCGAATAAGGGGATTTTTTTGTAACAGGATAAATCCACTTGACAGCGTGTTGGCTTTCTCTCATAATGGTAGCAATAGCAAATTTTTGGAGGTGGACAGGATGGTGAAACATGTTATTTTATGGAAGATAAAAGATGAATATTCAAAGGAGCAGATAAGCGGAATTAAGCATGGCATTAAGGAAGGTTTAGAAGGTCTTGCCGGTAAGATTCCGGGCTTGATAGACATTAAAGTTTATACGGAAGGGCTTGAGAGCTCGAATGTGGATGTTATGCTGGATTCGTCCTTTGAGAATGAAGACGCCCTGAAGACGTATGCATCGCATCCGGCCCATGTGGCAGTTGCCGATGGAAAGGTGCGGCCGTTCGCAGCTTCACGCAGTTGTATGGATTACGAGGTGTAAGGGAGAGACAATTATGAGGTATGTGTGGATGGATGAGTACTTGCTGGACAAGCCCGGGGTCGCTAAGGACTTCAAAGAAGAGTGGAATTGGATTCGCTACCAGATTGGCGGCAAGATGTTCGCTGCGCTCTGCCTGGGCGAAGATGATGAACCCTGCTATATAACATTGAAGCTTGAGCCGTCCGAGGGGGATTTCCTGAGACAGCAGTATGAAGATATTATCCCCGGATATTACATGAATAAAGTACATTGGAATTCTGTCAAGCCGGATGGAGAAGTGCCGGACGGTTTGTTAAAGGATTTGCTGGATAAATCGTATCAGTTAGTGCTCGGCGGGTTGAGCAAGAAAAAGCAGCAGGAAATTCTTGGTAGTTAAAGAAACAGCAGAATCAATTGTATGGAGGAGAATATGGACAAAGCGAAAGTTTATTTTACATCGTTTAAAGCGACAGGACAGGAGAATTTATTACAAAAATTACATCGCCTGATGAAGACGGCGGGATTTGAAACGATTGATTTTCAGGAGAAATATACGGCAATTAAGATTCATTTTGGCGAGTATGGGAATCTGGCGTTCCTGCGTCCAAATTATGCGCGGGTGGTTGCCGACTATGTGAAGGAATTAGGTGGAAGGCCTTTTTTAACAGACTGCAATACGCTGTATGTGGGCAGCAGGAAAAATGCGCTCGACCATTTGGAGACCGCATATGTCAATGGATTTTCGCCATACCAGACCGGATGCCACGTTATTATCGGAGATGGGCTCAAAGGGACGGACGAGGCAATCGTGCCCATTGAGGGGGAATACGTGAAAGAGGCGAAAATCGGCCAGGCAATTATGGACGCTGATATTTTGATTTCGCTGACGCATTTCAAGGGGCATGAGATGGCGGGATTTGGAGGCGCATTGAAGAACCTCGGTATGGGCGGCGGTTCCAGGGCGGGCAAGATGGAACAGCATTGCGACGGCAAGCCCAGTGTCAATATGGCTGCCTGTGTGGGCTGCGGCGCATGTCAGAGAATTTGTGCCCATGACGCGCCGGAAATTACAGACGGTAAGGCTGTGATTAATCATGACAAATGCGTGGGCTGCGGGAGATGCCTTGCGGTCTGTCCCAAGGATGCGATTGCGGCAGATTTCCATGATTCCATTGCGGTCTTGAACTGCAAGATTGCCGAATACAGTTATGCCGTATGCAAGGACCGCCCATGTTTCCACATTTCCCTGATTTGCGACGTCTCGCCCAACTGCGACTGCCATGCGGAGAATGATATTCCGATTATCCCGGATGTGGGAATGCTGGCGTCTTTTGACCCGGTTGCCTTGGATCAGGCTTGTGCTGATTTGTGCAATCAAATGCCGCCGATTGAGAACAGTGTATTGGACGAAAATAGAAAGGAGCGTAAGGAGGACGAAGATCACGATCATTTCCACATGACGCATCCCGACACGGAATGGAAGAGCTGTATTGCCCATGCAGTGAAAATAGGACTGGGAACGAAAGAGTATGAATTGGTTCGGATTTAACGCTGTCATAAAGATGAATGAAGATTGCCGCACCGTGGGAGACTACGGTGCGGTAATTTTATGGGTGCGAGTGAACTTTAACATTTTTTAGAAGAAAGAAAATTCTCTCAAATCCTTCAAGTAAAACATGATTGTGCAAAAAGTTGCGCAAATCTATGCGAAATATGTATACATTTTTACCAAATAAGCTCTTTTATCTTTGGCAGAAATTAATATTGTATATAAAAATGAACGCCTTATAATTATTTATATAGTAATAACATGCGCAACGATGCGCAAATGATGCTTTAGTAACTGATGAGATGTACGCTATGCATATGGCGTCATGAAAGGAAGGGATGAGATGAAGAAGAAATTTATCAGCAAACTATTAGCGCTGGCAATGTCGGTTTCACTGCTTTCCGGTGTATCACAACCGGCCTTGGCAGAGGCAGCGGACGGCGCAGACGCTCAGAATGCGACGATCAGCGGTACGCTCCTTGCAGCGGATGGAACAGCGCTGGCAAATAAGACCGTCACGTTGAGGGAGCGCAGCGCGAAAGATGGAGAAGGCAGGTATACAGTTACCACGGATGCTCAGGGCAAGTATTCTAAGGAAGTTCCGGCGGGCGTTTATCAGATGATAGGTTATCCATATGACGCGGCCTTAAAAGAAGCGAACCCTAAAAATGTCCGTGCAGTGGCGCAGCTTGTAACCGCAGATTCCGGTACGCAGGTGGAGCAGGATTTACAGGTGCCTGTTCCCATCGAAGTTCCCAATGGAGAGTTTGATAATAATGATTTCAGCGCGTCAGACTGGAATGTCGCTGAAGGTTCCACGGGCGTAGTGCAGAAAGTGGAGGCAAAGAATACATATTCCGGTAAAAATCGTTTCCGAATTTGGACGTCGAGTGACTTTGAGTTTGACGTTTATCAGACATTGACCGATTTAAAGGCGGGAACTTATGCAATTAGTTTCATGGTGATGGCCGGAACGTTTGGAGAGAATGACGTTATTTACGCTTATGCCAAGGATGCGCAGGGAAAGATTCTTGCACAGGAAAATATTGTTGCCACTGCGGCCTGGGAAGCCGCCGGTCTGACTGTGGAAGTGGGCGATTCGCCTGTTACTGTAGGATTTTATGGCAAGATGACGGCCAATGCTTATTGTAATATAGACGAATTCCGCATGGGCAGGCTCCCGGATGCACCGGAAACCTATACGAAAGCACAGTTGAAAACACTGCTTGATGATGCCAATACATACGAAGCGCAGGATTACACAAAGGCGTCCTACGATAATTTGATAACGGCCAAGACAGACGCGCAGACCGTCTATGATAAAGCAAGTGCAGCGGACAACGAAATTACGCAGGCATACAAAGCATTACAGGCGGCAATCGAGGCGTTAGTGCCGGCAAAAAAAGCGGGAGACGCCCAGATACAGAACGATATCTTCTGGCGCGATACGGATGGCAACATCATCTATTCCCAGGGCGGCGGCATTTTTGAATTTGACGGCACATATTATTGGTATGGCGTGAAATATGATGAGGCGGAGAGGTACGCGGCTAATCCGGCGGCGGGACCATATTCCACAGATCCGTCCCCGAAGTTTGTGGGCGTTACCTGTTATTCATCCAAAGACCTTGTGTCATGGAAATATGAAGGGCTTGTCGTGGACAGGGAAGAAGTCAGCGGCAGGGAAGAGATGAATAATCAGGAAGTCGCCTGGGTAGGCCGCCTGGGCGTTGCCAAGGTAGGAGATAAATATGCGCTGCTGGTACAGCATGAATGCCCGGATGCGGACAATTCTCTGGACGGAAATATTGACAAAGATAATTTCAGCAAGCAGGTGCTTGTGTTGACGTCAGATACCCCGAACGGCGAGTTTACATGGAACCAGCGTATCAATATGAAAGACTATACGGGCGGGACGCCTAACACGGGCGACCAGACCGTGTTTACAGACGATGACGGAACCAGCTATCTTGTATATTCCTATGGCTCTGGCAGAGGAAGAATTTTCCTCTCTAAGATTGTTGCGCAGGAGGGCGGCAAGATTGGCCTTGCGAAATCGCATAAGATTTATCAGGGAGCAGGACGCGAAGGCAACTGCATGTTCAAGTATAACGACAAGTATTATGTATGCGCTTCGGACCTTTATGGATGGAATGCATCGCATGCGTATTATATGGTTTTAGACAGTTTGGAGGATTCTTATCTGGACGGCTTTACGCCGGCAGGTAACATGGCGTTGATGGATGGCAGCAGCGATGATTTCTGCCATGTGACACAGACAGGTTTTTTCTATACGGTAAAGGGAAGCGAGCAGGAAACCGTGCTTTTCTGCGGTGACCGCTGGGCGGACTTTGCGGGAAATGGTCTTGGGTATAACCAGTGGTGCCCGTTGTCCTTCAAAGCAGATGGAACGCCATACTTTAACTCTTTAAGCGCATGGGATTTGGATCTTGCGACCGGTAAATGGACGGTTCACGCGGCTAATAACTATGTGAAAAACGGCAGCTTCGATGCAGACCGCGTAGATATGAAGGAGCTGGCAGGCTGGACCAATACGATTCAGGGCGGAAACTCCCCGGTCAGCAACAATAAAGATAAGGTTACCGGTAAATATGCTTTGAAATTGGGTGATTCTGTAGACTTTGACTGTAAAGTTTCCCAGGTTATCACACAGGACACGACGACTGCTGACGCCGTAGTTCTGCCGGATGGAACTTACAATTTGACAGCTAAGGTGAAAAACAGCGGGACTTTTGATGAGTTGAGCATGTACGCCAAATCAGGAAGCCTGACGAAGAAGGCCATGATTAATCAGGCGCATACCGCCTATACGGAAGTGACATTGGAAGACGTCACTGTCGCAGGCGGTAAAGCAGAGATTGGTTTTATCGCCAAAGGCAGGAAGAATGCGTCCGCTCTCGTGGATGATGTGACGTTGGTACGCTCTACGAAACAAAGCGCTGACACAGAGAGTATTGCGCTGCCGATTACCTCTGACGTGGCAAAGGATGTGACAGTCACAGTTGCGGCGGAGGACGGAACAGTAACCTATGTCTTTGAAGGCAAGCTGAAGGATGGTAAAGAAACGTTTACGATATCTCCTGTCAGGGCAGGCGTATATGCAGTTACGGTTTCGGTAAATTCCAGTCAGATTGAGGGAGTAACCCAGAATGTGACAGTGACGTCAGGACAGACGGCACAGTTACCGGAAGTCACGGTTACCAATCAGGGCGGAAATGTAACCGGCAAGGTAGTAGATGGAACAGGCGCCGGTATTGCCGGGGTTACCGTTACCTTGACGAAAGGGGAGACCGTTATCCAGGCAACGACCGGTGAGGATGGAACATTTACTGTCTCTGATATCCTTGCGGGAGCATATACGGTTCAGGTAGAAAAAGAAGGTTATATTTCACCGGAGCAGGCGACAGTGACGGTTGCTGTTGGCGAGACAGCCACGGCAGCACAGCAGACAATGCAGAGCGCTATGGGCACAATAAGAGGAACAGTCAGGGATATGTCAGGGGCAGTAGTAGCCGATACGACGGTAACGCTGCGCGGATGTAAGACAAAGGCCAGTGATAAACGTTATACTGTGAAGACAGGCGCGGACGGAACATATAGTATACAGGTAATAGAGGACACGTATCAGGTTTTGGCGGCAAAAGATGGCGTCAATGTCCAGGGTGTTTCTGAGAAAGTTACTGTAGTAAGGAATGAATCATACACGACAGATTTAGTTATCCCCGAGGCAGTTACAGTGCCGAACGGAGATTTTGAGAAGGCATTGGATGCAACTGCGGATTGGACGAATACCGGGTCGGCGGGAAAGCAGACCACCCGGGCGGCAGACGTGCTCTCCGGCAAAGGCGGGTACAATATTTGGTCTGAAAACAATTTTACAGTGGAATTGAACCAGACCTTGAGAAATCTGGCAAATGGAACGTATGCCGTGAATGTGAAAGCAGATTCTACGTTCAATGCCGAGGATGAATTGTATATCTATGCGAAAGACGCCTCCGGTAAGCTGCTTGCCAAAGAGGATATTCCGAGTATCAGCATAAACAGTAAAGGCGAGGTTATCGGTTTGGTAGCAGAAGTCAAAGACGGTACGCTGACGATTGGTATTTCCGGTAATATGACAGGCGGCGCATGGTCCCATGTGGACGATTTCTGTGTCGGCAGGATGAAAGCGGAAAACACAGGCGGCGATGAGGATAAGGACAAAGAAGCTGCCGGTGAAGTTACAGAGTTAATCGCTAAGATTGGAACTGTGACGGCAACGCCAGACTGCAAGGCTAAGATTGATGCGGCAAGGGCAGCTTATAATAAGCTGACAGACGTCCAGAAAGCCTTAGTGACAAACCTGAATGTGCTGACGGCGGCAGAAGACAAATATGAGGAATTGACGAAGACACAAGTTACGGATGATAAAATTGATATCAGTAAAGCCAGCGTTGCCTCCATCAAGGCGCAGATTTATACCGGCAAATCAATTTCTCCGGCTGTTAAGGTGATTTATAATGGCAAAACGCTGGTTAAGAATACAGATTACAAGATTGCCTACAAGAATAATAAAAACATTGGCACGGCAACGGTGATAATTACAGGAACAGGCAAATATAAGGGAAGCATGAGCAAGAGATTTACCATTACCGTCAAGAAGAATAAGACGTATACCGTTGGCAATTACAAGTATAAAATTACCAATGCCAAGACCAACGGAAAAGGAACCGTTACCGTAACAGGCGGCAAAAAGAAAACATTAAAGAGCGTGAAGATTGGTTCGACAGTCAAGATTGGCGGCAAGAACTTCAAGATCACGTCCGTCGGTAAAAATGCATTCAAAGGATACAAGAAACTGACTTCTGCAACTATCGGCAAAAATGTGACAAAGATTGAAGCGGGGGCGTTTGAAAAATGCAGTAAGCTGAAAAAGATTAAAATCAGCGGCTCATCACTGAAGACCGTTGGCAAGAACGCCGTCAAGGGGATTCACAAAAAGGCAGCGATCCAGTGCCCGAAAAAGAAAGTGGCAAAATATAAGAAGCTCTTTAAATCTTCTACAGGTTACAAAAAGACCATGAAAATTAAGAAATAAACGAAAATTGCAAATACCATAAATCCCTGCCGCCATAGGTGAAAACTTCCGGTTGACAGATATGGCGGCGGGGAGTAGAATAAAACTATAGTTCTTCAGGGCAGGGTGCCCATTTCATATATAGCGCTTTTGTGCAAATGGCAGGCGTTTGGATATGAAGTGGAATTCCCGACCGACGGTGATACCCCGCGAGGTTAAGTCCGTGAGCCGTAAGGCATGATTTGGTGAGAATCCAAAACCGACAGTACAGTCTGGATGGGAGAAGAAGTCAGCTATCTTTGTGTATGTGCAATTAATAGTATGAACGCCCTGAATCTATTTGGATTCAGGGCTTTTCACGTTGAAGCGTGAAATTGTCCTTCCTAATAAGACAAAAATAATTATGCGCATTCGTGCGAAAGGAGCTTATGAAAATGAATTCCACAACGAGAACGACAGAAAAGCGAATAGACGTCTGGAAACTGACAATGACAGCCATGTTGTCTGCAATTGCTTTCGTGCTGATGTTTCTGGAATTTTCGGTACCTATTATGCCGCCTTTTATTAAAATGGATTTGTCTGATTTGCCAGAGTTGATTGGCGCGTTTGCCATGGGGCCTGTCAGCGGCGTGGCAATCTGCCTGATTAAGAATCTTCTGCATCTTTTTATGTCCACGACCGGGGGCGTAGGCGAACTCTCCAATTTTATCCTGGGCGCATGTTTTGTGTTTCCGGCGGGGATGATTTACCGCAAATGGAAGGGAAAAAAGAGCGCGATTCTTGGAGCGTCGCTGGGGTCGTTTCTGATGGCGGCGGTGAGCGTGATTTCCAACTACTATATCGTATATCCGGTTTATTATAATTTTATGGATAAGGACGCTATTTTGACGGCGTATCAGGCAATTTTTCCGGGCGTTGAAAATATCCTGCAATGCCTGATTGTTTTTAACGCGCCGTTTACACTGGTGAAAGGCTTATTCAGTGTTGTGATTACAGTGCTGATTTACAAACATATTTCACCGTTTTTAAAAGGGACAAATAGAGCAAGAAAGGATTAAGCAGATGGGAGAATCTTTGAGTACGCACGAGGATTATATGCGCATGGCGCTTGCCTTGGCCAAGCGGGGAGAAGGAAACGTGTCGCCCAATCCCATGGTGGGGTGTGTGGTAGTGAAAGATAACAGGGTTGTTGCCGAAGGCTATCATGAAAGGTACGGCGGCTATCATGCCGAGCGCAACGCGTTGTTGCACTGTCAGGAGGATGTGCAGGGAGCTGTGCTCTATGTAACTTTGGAGCCGTGCTGCCATTACGGGAAGACACCGCCCTGCACGGAGATTATCTTAGAGAAAAAGATTCAAAAAGCCTATGTCGGCTGTCTGGATTCCAACCCCAAGGTGGCGGGGAAAGGCGTGCAGATTTTGCGGGCGCATGGCGTTCAGGTAGAGACAGGAATTTTGGAAGAAGAATGCCGGAAATTAAATGAAGTGTTTTTCTATTACATGGAGGAAAAAATGCCGTTTGTGGCAATGAAATATGCCATGACCCTGGATGGGAAAATCGCCTGCGGGACAGGAGATTCCAAATGGGTGACCGGCGCGGAGGCGAGAGCGTATGTCCAATGTCTGCGCAACCGTTATCGTGGCATCCTGGCGGGCATCGGTACGGTACTTGCTGATAATCCGCTGCTCAATTGCAGAATGGAGGGCGGCAGGAATCCGCTGCGCATCCTCTGTGATACGCGGCTTAGAATTCCCTTGGACAGCCAGATTGTAGAGACGGCGGGAGAGATTGAGACGGTGATTGCCTGGAATCCGCAGGCGGCAGAAATAAAGTCTCTGAACGAAACTGTGGATTATCTAAAGGGAAAAGGCATAACGCTTCTGGAAATCCCTTTGAAGAAAGGAGGCGTGAATCCTGAGCTGGACTTGCGAAAGCTTCTTCAGGAACTTGGCGCGCGGGGGATTGACAGCGTTCTCCTGGAGGGCGGCGGCACGCTCAATGCTTCTGCACTGCGGGAAAATCTCGTTCAGCGGGTCTACGCATTTGTGGCTCCGAAACTGGTCGCCGGAGCAAACGCCAAATCCCCGGTGGAGGGCGCGGGTATTTCCAGGATGAAGGACGCGCTGGAATTGCAGGATGTTGAGATTTCTCCTTTTGGAAGGGATATCTGCATTACAGGGAGGATTGGAAAGGAGATTTCATGTTTACCGGAATTATAGAAGAGACAGGGACGATCTGTGAAATCAAAAAAGGGGCTATGTCGGCGCAGGTGAAAATTCGCTGCCGCAAAGTTTTGGAGGGGACGCAAGTTGGAGATAGTATCGCCGTCAACGGAATCTGTTTGACCGTCACTTCCCTGGCAAAATACAGCTTTACGGCAGATGTGATGGCGGAGACGATGCGGCGCAGCAGCCTGTCGGAACTTACAGCGCCAGGTGTTGTAAACCTGGAACGCGCGATGAGAGCGGACGGTAGATTTGGCGGGCATATTGTTTCCGGCCATATTGACGGATGCGGGCGGATTACGGATATAAAACAGGAGGAAAATGCAGTCTGGTATACGGTGGCGGCAGAAGATAACCTGCTTCGCTACCTTGTGGAGAAGGGGTCTGTGGCCTTGGATGGGATCAGCCTTACCATAGCGAATGTCACAGAGCGGGACTTTAAAGTGTCGGTGATTCCGCATACCCGGCAGGAGACTGCGCTTACTGAGAGGAAGATAGGAAGTATCGTCAATATTGAATGTGATATTGTAGGGAAATATGTGGAGAAACTGCTTGCCCCCGCAAAAGCGCAGGAACCAAAGAGCAGGCTTGACGAGAATTTCCTGATGGAGCATGGGTTTTTCTGACAGGGTTGCTTCTTTAATAGCTATCATTTTGCCGGCGTATGTTGTGGGCGAATATTGTTTTTGGGAAAGGAGAGAGGGAAAATGAGCAAAAAAATTGATACGGTGGAGCAGGCGTTAGCGGATATCCGCCTGGGGAAGATTGTGATGGTGATTGACGACCCTGACAGGGAAAATGAGGGGGACTTTATTTGTGCCGCGCAGTATGCTACCCCGGAAAATATAAACTTTATGGCAACTCATGGCAAAGGGTTGGTTTGTATGCCCATGAGTAAGGAGCTTTGCCGGCAGCTTGGCTTGAAGCAGATGGTGGAGCAGAATACGGATAACCATCAGACAGCGTTTACCGTGTCCATAGACGGCATTGACACGGACACTGGAATTTCGGCCTATGAGCGTTCTGAAACGGCATTGCTGGCGGTGAAGGACGGTGCGAAGCCAGAAGATTTCCGCAGGCCGGGGCATATGTTTCCATTGGAGGCGAGAGAGGGCGGCGTCTTAAAACGTACCGGACACACGGAGGCGACGGTAGACCTTGCGCTGCTTGCAGGGTTGAAACCATGCGGTCTCTGCTGTGAAATTATGCGGGAAGACGGCACAATGATGCGCACCACCGAATTGTTGGAGCTGGCAGAAAAATTTCAGATGACGGTAATCACTGTGGCAGACCTGGTACGCTACCGTATGGATAGGGACAGCTTAGTGCGCCAGGAAGCGCACGCGAAGATGCCCACAAAATATGGTGAATTTGAAATCTATGGCTATGTCAATAAATTGAATGGCGAACACCATGTCGCGCTGACGATGGGAGACGTTTCGGACGGACAGCCAGTTCTGTGCAGAGTCCATTCAGAATGTTTAACTGGGGATGTGTTTGGTTCCGGGCGATGCGATTGCGGGGAACAGCTCGAGGCGGCTATGAAAGCAATTGCCGAGGAGGGAAGAGGTATTCTTCTCTATATGCGCCAGGAGGGAAGAGGCATTGGCCTGATTAACAAGCTCAAAGCCTATGAATTACAGGAACAGGGATTTGACACGGTGGAGGCGAACGTCAAATTGGGATTTGCGCCGGATCTTCGGGATTACGGTATTGGCGCGCAGATTCTACACGATTTGGGCGCGAGGGAACTACGCCTGCTCACAAATAATCCCAAGAAAATTACGGGCCTGTCCGGTTACGGCATTTCCATTGAGGAGCGCGTTCCGATTCAAATGCCCGCCAAAAAGACCGATGTTTTTTATTTAAAGACCAAGCAAAGCAAAATGCAGCACATGACAAATTATTAAAAAGGAGAATGAAAATGAGAGTATTAGAAGGAAACGTAGTAGCAAGCAATATAAAGGTTGGAATTGTAGCGTCCAGGTTTAATGAGTTTATCGTATCGAAGCTGGTAGGAGGCGCGCAGGATGCATTGCTGCGTCATGGCGTCTCAGATGATGACATTACCCTTGCCTGGGTGCCGGGAGCGTTTGAGATTCCCCTGACAGCGCAGAAAATGGCTGAGAGCGGCCAGTATGACGCCGTTATCTGTCTGGGAACCGTGATTAAAGGAGCAACCAGCCATTACGATTATGTGTGCGCCGAGGTCAGCAAGGGTGTGGCCGCTGTAGGATTAAAAACGGAAATTCCCGTAATTTTCGGTGTGGTAACAACAGACAATATTGAACAGGCAATCGAACGTGCAGGAACCAAGGCGGGCAATAAGGGTTACGACGCGGCTTGCACTGCCATTGAAATGGTTAATCTTTTCCGCAAAATGTAACTTTTATTTTCCATAATAAAAACCTTGAGATATGCGTTCAAAAAGAGTATAATGTCCGCGTAGGAAAGGAGCGCATAAAATGTCAGCAGAATTTGAAGTAACGATTACAGATAAAGATATGTTCCGTTTTAACATTTATCACGCTTACCATGGGTTTCAGGGGATTATCGCAACGCTCGTGGGAATCTGGGTACTTGTCATGGCGGGGCTGACTTTGGGTAAGGTCAATATAATGTACACGGTTTTATATATCGTGTTTGGAATCCTTTTTCTGGTGTATGTGCCGGGGAATCTCTATTTGCGCTCCAAAAAGCAGTTATCCTCTTCGGATGTCCTTAAAAATGCCCTGCGTTACCGCATAGACGATGCGGGCGTGCATGTTTCCCAGGGAGAACAGACCGCAGATTTGGAATGGAAGCAGATTTATAAGATGGTTTCCACCAAGAGCCAAATCCTGATTTACAGCAGCCGGGTCAATGCTTATATTATTCCCAAAGAAGCAATCGGCGAGCAGTATCAGGCAATTTTGGGACTTGCGATCAGCCATCTGGAAGGCTATCGTCTCAAAATGAACCCATTTAACGTAAAGTAATATGGAGGGACGTATGCGGATGACAGAGACCTTTTCACCGGAGGAAACGTTTCAGCTTGGACAGAAGCTGGGAGAAGAGGCAAAGCCTGGCGAGGTATATACGTTAGTCGGCGATTTGGGTGTGGGTAAGACCGTGCTGACTCAGGGGATAGCAAAAGGGCTTTTGATTGAAGAGCCAATTTGTAGTCCGACGTTTACGATTGTACAGGTATATGAAGAGGGGCGGATGCCCTTCTACCATTTTGACGTTTATCGGATCGGCGACATTGAGGAGATGGATGAGATTGGCTATGAGGATTATTTCTATGGCCAGGGGCTTACGATGATTGAGTGGGCGAATCTGATTGAGGAAATTTTGCCAGAGCATTATCTGGAGATACGCATAGAGAAAGATTTACAAAAAGGCTTTGATTATCGCAGAATTACAATGCAGGAAATCTGAGCGCTAGGCAATAGAGATGCGGACGTGGCTGTTTGATGCCGGCTTTCCGATAGATGTGCAAGGTTCAGCGGTACAAGGAGGGTGCAGATGAAAATATTAGGGCTTGACAGCTCAGGTCTGGTGGCAAGTGTGGCGGTGGTACAAGAGGAAAATCTTTTGGCAGAATATACGGTAAATTATAAGAAGACCCATTCCCAGACCTTGCTTCCTATGCTGGATGAAATTGTGAGAATGACAGAATTAGATTTGAATGAGATAGATGCTATCGCAGTTGCCGCGGGGCCGGGCTCTTTTACCGGGCTGCGTATTGGTTCCGCTACCGCCAAAGGATTGGGGTTTGCGCTTGGCAAGCCGTTAATCCACATTCCGACTGTAGATGGGCTGGCCTACAATCTGTGGGGCAGCCGTGATTTGGTATGTCCATTGATGGATGCCAGGAGGAATCAGACATATACCGGGCTTTATGAGTTTGTGGATGGGAAGATGCGCATTATAAGGGCGCAATGTGCAGTTGCGATTGATGAGATTATTGAAAATGTGAATCGCGAACAACGCCCGACCGTGTTTCTGGGAGATGGCGTTCCGGTTTTCCGAGCGTTTATCGGTGAGAACTGTCAGGCGCCGTTTCAGTTTGCACCAGCCCATATGAATAAGCAGCGCGCGGCGTCGGTGGCGTCCTTGGGCCTGCTTTATTTTCAGGAAGGAAAGTATGAGACGGCAGCGGAGCACAGGCCGGATTATCTGCGTCTGTCTCAAGCGGAGCGTGAACGTCTGGCCCAGGAACAGCAGAAATAGCAGAAACCGTTTAGCGGCCATATTTAAGAGGATGGCCGGCGTTAGTCAAATAATAACAGGGGAATCTTCATGTCAGAAAATCAACTGTATTTGCGGAATATGCAGGAACAGGACATTCCTGCTGTGGCGTCCATAGAGCGGGCAGTGTTTTCACGTCCGTGGACGGAGCAGGCATTTTGTGAGGCGATGCAGCAGGACGCATTATTTATAGTGGTCCTGAAAGAGAATACGATTGTGGGCTACTGTGGAATGTACTGCTCATTTGAGGAGGGCGAGATTACGAACGTTGCAGTGGCGCCCAAAGAGCAGGGACGTGGTATTGGCGGAGAGATGATGGAATTCCTTTTGAGGCAGGCAAAGCAAAGGGGTATCACACGGGTAGTTTTGGAGGTACGCATCAGCAATGATCATGCCATACGTCTTTATGAGAACCTGGGGTTTCGTAATTGTGGAATTCGTAAGAATTTCTATGACTTGCCTAGGGAGGACGGGATGGTAATGGTATTTGATAACGAGTGATAACAGAACAGAACGGCTGCGGGCTTGAGGAGCGGCAGTCTAAAACCGCAGGGATGGTTATAATTCCCACTTAAAATCAGGCGGCCTGACAGGTATAATATCCATAAAAGCAATGGCCGTTGCCACAAGGGAGGATAACCGTATGAAAACAGAAGAAAAGATTGTATGCAATGTCTGTGGAAAAGTAATAGCAGAAAGAGGCGCCATTCCGACTGCGGATTATCTGCACGTGGAAAAGGAGTGGGGCTATTTTTCCAGGAAAGACGGGCAGAAACAGGAATTTGACCTTTGCGAGTCGTGTTACGACGCTTGGATTAAGACTATGCAGGTTCCGGTGACGACCCGGGAGGTTACAGAATTGGTTTGAAAGGATGATTTATGTTAGATGTATGTTTATTAGGAACTGCGGGTATGATGCCGCTTCCTTACCGTTGGCTTACATCTCTGATGACCCGGTATAACGGCAGCAGCCTTTTGGTTGACTGCGGGGAAGGAACACAGATTGCCATCAGGGAAAAGGGCTGGAGCACGAAACCAATTGACATCATATGTTTTACGCATTACCATGCGGATCATATCAGCGGCCTTCCGGGGCTGCTGCTTACTATGGGGAATGCAGAGCGCACGGAGCCTGTGACCATGATAGGTCCCAAAGGTTTGGAACGTGTAGTGAGCGCGCTCAGAACCATTGCTCCGGAGCTGCCGTTTGAAATTCGCTTTGTGGAATTGACGCAGCCTGTCGAGCATCTTCAAGAGAAAGGTTACCATATCACGGCATTTAAAGTAAACCATAATGTGGTCTGTTACGGTTATACGATTGAAATCCCCAGGATTGGACAGTTTCAGGTGGCGCAGGCGCAGGCATTGGGAATTCCCAAGGAATGCTGGAGCAGGTTACAGAAAGGCGAAAAGATTGAACTGGATGGAAAGACATATACGCCGGGGATGGTGTTGGGCCCACCGAGAAAAGGTATTAAGTTAGCTTATTGTACGGACACAAGGCCGGTGCCGGCTATTACGGAAAATGCGAAAAATGCCGATTTACTCATTATAGAGGGAATGTATGCGGAAAAAGAAAAGGCAGCTAAAGCCAAGCAGTATAAGCATATGACATTCTATGAAGCAGCGAAGATTGCCAGTGATGCAAAGGCAGCTGACATGTGGCTGACACATTTCAGCCCGTCTCTTGTCCATGCGGAGGACTACATGGATGAAGTGCGCAGAATCTATGCCCATGCGAAACTGGGAAAAGACGGCAAAACGACGGAGCTTGATTTTGAGTAAGGAGGGATTTCTATGAAAAAAAATGGCTTAAAATCAATTTTAATTGTGGTATTCTGTGCTTGCCTATGCGTGGGGTATTTCTTTTATCTTACGCACAAAACAGGCGGCCAGGAAGCCGCCAACAATGAGGCAGAAATGATAATTTCTAAAGATTTGGAAAATTCCTATCCTAAGACAGCGCGTGAGGTAGTTAAATTTTATAACAGGATTTTGAAATGTTATTATAGCCGTGGATATACGGAGGAGCAGCTTGCGCAGATTGCGGAGCAGGCCAGGACTTTGATGGATGAGGAATTAAAAGCCAAAAACCCGCAGGATTCCTATTTGCTGGCGGTAAAAGAGGATATTTCCAGTTTTGCGAAAGACGGCAAGGAAATGTACAATACCAGCGTGGAGTCGAGTAATGAGATGGAGTTTAAGAAGGTGAAAGGCAGAGAGTGCGCCTATGCTGATGTGGATTACTATATCAAGAGCAAAAAAGGCAGCCAGCGTTCCAGCCAGACCTTTATCCTGCGCAGGGATGCGGATAATAAGTGGCGTATTTTAGGTTTTTATCAGTAGTAAGATGCTGATTTAAGCTGTATGATAGAACTGAGTTGGAGGAAAGGAACAAAAAGATGGATAGCAGCCAAAGAGACGTGACAATTTTGGCAATTGAAAGCTCCTGTGATGAAACGGCGGCAGCCGTAGTGCGAAACGGAAGGGAAGTCCTTTCCAATGTGATTTCTTCCCAGATTGCGCTTCATACACTTTATGGAGGCGTCGTGCCGGAAATTGCCTCCAGGAAGCATATAGAAAAAATCAATCAAGTAATTGAGGAGGCTTTGGCAAATGCGCAGACGTCCCTGTCAGAGATGGATGCAATAGCGGTGACTTATGGGCCGGGGCTCGTGGGGGCGCTTCTGGTAGGCGTGGCTGAGGCAAAAGCAATTGCCTACGCTGCCGGCAAGCCGTTGTTGGGCGTGCACCACATTGAGGGGCATATCAATGCCAATTATATTGAAAACGGGGAATTAGAGCCGCCTTTTTTGTGCCTTGTAGTGTCTGGAGGGCATACGCATCTCGTTAAGGTTACTGATTATGGGAAATATGAGATTCTTGGAAGAACCAGGGATGATGCGGCGGGAGAGGCTTTTGATAAGGTAGCGCGCGCGATTGGGCTGGGATATCCGGGCGGGCCCAAAATAGAACAGGTTTCCAAGGAGGGCAACGCCCAGGCTATAGCATTTCCCAGGGCAAAAGTGGCAGAGAATCCTTATGATTTCAGTTTCAGCGGCGTGAAGTCAGCCGTATTAAACTATATAAATGGCTGCAATATGAAGAATATCCCGATTGTGCAGGCAGATATTGCGGCGTCTTTTCAAAAAGCAGTGACAGATGTTTTAGTAGAACATGCTATGATGGCAGTGGAGGAATTTCAGGTACGTAAATTTGCAATTGCCGGCGGCGTTGCCGCGAATGCTACGCTGCGCAACGGTATGCGCGAGGCATGTGAGCAGAGAAATGTGCAATTTTACCATCCCTCGCCTGTTTTTTGCACGGATAACGCGGCGATGATTGGCACGGCGGCTTATTATGAGTATCTTGCAGGCAGGCGCGATGGCTGGGACTTGAATGCCGTACCCAATCTAAAGTTAGGAGAGCGTTGATATGCCGGAAAAATATGCAGCAGTCGTGCTCTCAGCGGGCAAGGGAACACGCATGAACTCAGATGTGCCCAAACAATATCTAATGCTTGAAGGTATGCCTGTACTCTGCTATTCCTTGCAATCATTTCAGCAGAGCATGATAGAACAAATCGTTCTCGTCTGTGGTGAAGAGGACTTAGAGTACTGTCGCAAGGAAATCGTAGAGAAATACGGTTACACCAAAGTCAGGGCAATTGTAGCAGGCGGAAGGGAGCGTTATCATTCCGTTTACTGCGGCTTGGAGGAATTGGCAAAACTTACAGAATTGCCGGATTATGTAATGATCCATGACGGGGCCCGTCCCTTTGTGGACCAGGCAATGATTGAACGCTGCGCAAAAGCAGTAGAACAGTATCAGGCTTGTGTGGCGGGGATGCCGGTAAAAGATACCATTAAAATTGCAGATAAATATGGTTTTGCAGTAGAAACGCCTGAACGCAAGCTTGTCTGGCAGATACAGACGCCGCAAGTGTTCGCGTTCTCGCTGGTTTATCAGGCGTATCGGGAGCTGTTAGAAATGGAAGCAGGCGGAATGAATATTTCTGTGACGGATGATGCGATGGTGGTCGAAACTGTAATGAAAAGACAAGTGCGTCTGGTGGAAGGCTCTTACAAAAATATTAAGATTACGACGCCGGAGGATTTGAAGATTGCAGGTGTGTTGACACAAAAGTAAAAAATATTCAAAAAACCTATTGACATATCTGTAAAGTTTTGCTAGAATGACAAATGCGTTGTTGAGGACAGGATAATCTGTCGCAGACAATTTAAAATTCAAAATTGAATGCTAAGGAGAGGTGTCCGAGTGGTTTAAGGAGCTGGTCTTGAAAACCAGTGATTCCGAAAGGGACCGTGGGTTCGAATCCCACCTTCTCCGTTTTATCTTAAATCAAACAACCGCAATTTGCTTAATAGTGAATAACTATTCTGCCACATGGAGAAGTACCCAAGCTGGCCGAAGGGACACCCCTGGAAAGGGTGCAGGTCGTTAATAGCGGCGCGAGGGTTCAAATCCCTCCTTCTCCGTTTCTTGAATGTTTGTTGACACAAAAGAAAAAAGGTATTGACATATGGAAAATATTGTGTTAGAATGTTCAAGCTGGT
>Ga0137308_101138_pt2 | contig 24695 bp, 16 predicted proteins | sample Inofrocosms_June_FD_97181 | JGI IMG/M metagenome (GOLD analysis project Ga0137308, IMG submission 97181) | Mouse cecal microbial communities from Vienna, Austria - N-Acetylneuraminic and N-Acetylglucosamine D2O microcosms_June | ecosystem: Host-associated > Mammals > Digestive system > Large... | reverse complement strand
CATTTTTCTGTGCAAAACCTTGGGAGAAATTGAACAAAACATTGCTTGAAATGCTGTCAGCCAACTGCAATGAAATATTAAAAAGTCACTTTTACTTGTATGAGGACAGCTATTACCCGCTCTTCAATCCTTCTTTGGTAATTGACTACTTTACAGATATACTTTCAGATTGTACTCAAGACGAAGTCAGTATAATTGTTAAAGAAACTTTATTTAAAAAGCTTTATAAAATCTATTATGATAGTGACACCACCGAACTTTTTGTTGAAAATTGCTTGTTGCTAAGCCAAAACAAACCTCTTACAAGCAAATGCACTTGTTTTGTTGCGCAAGAAGGAAATAATATTATTGTATTTCTTGATTGTAATGTCGACAACCCGTTTGTAATTGGAGAAATCCTAACCGCGTTTAATAGTGGTAAATTAAGCGTCGTAGATTTGGACAATAGAAACTCTCCTTCAACTTGTAAGGCGTATTGTATAAATAATAGTAGCGCAAACCTGCACATTATACGCTATGATGAATACCTTGATGTTGATAAGCCAGTCATAAAGCACGCGCAAAAAGGAGAGAAAACAACGTATACTGCTATTGACCTAATGTTTATGATAATGTTTTCAGAAAACATTAGGCAATTTGTGGAATTTGACAATCATATCGAGAATAATGAGTCTGGCATTTTTTCTTGGGGTGGAGTCTCCGATCATTATACGACATTTTTACAGGAAAAGGGTTTTATTTCAAAAGGTGCGATAGAATACAGCAATATATACATAGAGTTTGATTCCGCGGCTGCTTATATATTTTCTTTGTATCTTGATCTAAATAAATTTTTCCCTTTCCATCTTCCAAACGATTGTTTCATGGAACCGGAGTGCTGGAACATTAAAATGGTGAATCAAAGAGGTTGTAAAATGGCGAAAAAACCTCATGGAGCAGTTGTAGGGGATTTGTTTGTTTTAGAAAACGGATGTACCGTTTTTTGGTCTTATGATCTAAAAAATATCGTAAAAGGCAATAATCGCGAACAAATTGAAATAAGTGCCGAAGCGTGCAATACTATCGTTGAGAGGTTCTTTGCGGAATTTGATTCGGAACTTTCTGCTGTTCCTTTCCTCAACCATACTCACATACAGCTTTGCTGTCATTCACTGTCCAATCAAGATTCCAATTATATAATGTACAATCAGTTCTTTGAAAAAGATGGGCACATGATAGTTGATTTCGAAATGAATTGTGATTGATATACTTATTATGTGTGTCAAGCTCTTTTATTCAATAAAGGAGTTGATCTAATGGGAAAGGATATGAAAGGCAAAAATTTAGGCGGGTGAATTTCTCAAAGGAAGGACGTAAGTGTACTGTAAGGTTTACCAGCCAAAGCGGTAAGAGGGTTGAAAAGCATTTTGAAAAGGCTGCGGATGCCAAAAAATGGCTTGCGGAACCAAAATACGAAGATGAGCATGGTAATGATGGCAAGGCTTCACAAGTGACAGTTGATACTTGGTATTAATATTGGATAAGCGAAATCAAGGAAAAAACAACACGCTTTAATACAGTAAGAAATTATACGGAAAGGTACATTCATAATATTAAAGATGTTATCGGCAATATGTTAATATCCGACGTTAAGCCAATGCGCTGTCAGGCGGTTCTGAATATTATGACTGATAAAGGCTATGAAAGTTCATCTATTGACCAGTGCCGTATAATAATGTTAAATATGTTTTTACATGCCGTCGAAAACGAAATAATTCCCTTTTTCCCTGCTACAAAGATCTGTAAAATGTATTCAAAAGGATAAACCAAAAGTCAGATTTCTTACACTCGATGAACAAAATAAATTCTTAGAAGCTGCAAAAAACACAAGCAACTATTATCAATAGGTATGAAGCCATTTTCTATTCACACTCTGCGCCATACGTTTGCTACGCGAGCAATTGAAGCGGAATGAAATCCAAAACCCTCCAAGAAATTCTCGGACATTCCAATATCGGAATTACCATGAATCTATATGCTCATGTTACCGATGAGGAAAAGGAGAAAGAAATAAGGAAATTTGAACGGGCGTTTCAGGCAATGTAATGCAATTGGTGCGGAATTGGTGTAACACACAAAAACAAATCAAATAAACACCGATAAATAAAGGAGAAATGAAAAAATATGAAATTAGGTATGGTAGGACTGCCCAATGTAGGAAAAAGTACTCTTTTCAACGCACTCACCAACGCGGGAGCGGAATCGGCCAATTATCCGTTTTGTACCATTGAGCCGAATGTGGGAATCGTAAGCGTTCCCGACAAGCGTTTGGACAAGCTTGCGGAAATGTACAATCCCGAAAAGTTCACGCCGGCAACGTTGGAATTTGTTGATATAGCGGGATTGGTAAAGGGCGCTTCAAAGGGAGAGGGGCTTGGGAATAAATTTCTCGGAGATATAAGGGAAGTTGACGCGATAGTACATGTTGTCCGCTGCTTTGAGGATGACAATATAATACATGTCGACGGCTCTATCGGCGCCGCAAGAGATATAGAAACAATAAATCTGGAACTTATATTCAGCGATCTTGAAATATTGCAGCGCCGACTTGACAAGGATAAAAAGCTTCTCAAGGGAGATAAAACAATTCAAAAAGAGATTGATTTCTTGGAAAAGCTTATTGCTCACATGGAGGACGGAAATACCGCCCGTTCCTTTGATTTTTCAGATGAAGAAGCAGAAATTATAAAAACGGTTCCTCTTTTGTCCAACAAACCGGTTATATATGCCGCAAATATGTGTGAATCCGACTTTACGGGGGATATAAACAACAATAAGGAATATAAGGCCATACTGAATATTGCCGAAAAAGAAAACAGTACAGTCCTGCCAATCTGCGCACAAATCGAAGCGGAAATCGCCGGAATGGATAAAGAAGACAGGGACATGTTTTTAGCGGATCTGGGATTGGAGGAAAGCGGACTAAACCGTATTATCAGCAAAGGCTATGCGCTTCTCGGCCTGATCTCCTATCTTACCGCCGGCCCCCAGGAGGTGAGAGCTTGGACAATAACCAAAGGAACCAAAGCGCCCCAAGCGGCGGGAAAAATTCACACCGATTTTGAAAAAGGCTTTATACGAGCCGAGGGAGTTTCCTTCGACGATCTGGTAAACAACGGCGGAATGGCGGGAGCCAAAGAAAAGGGACTCGTAAGACTTGAAGGAAAAGAATACGTTATGAATGACGGAGATGTGGTGCTGTTCAGATTTAACGTGTAAAAATGTCTTTATAGGAGCAAAAAATGGTTGACGTAAAATTTTACGACAAAGCGGAGGACAGCCTTTTAAAATTTGCGGTAATTGTTGCCAGAACCGAAGGAAAATGGATATTTTGTAAGCATAGGCAGAGAGATACTTATGAAATTCCCGGCGGGCACAGAGAAGCGGGAGAGTCGATTTTTGAAGCCGCCTGCAGAGAGCTGCGTGAGGAAACGGGTGCGATAGACTTCAAGCTTACTCCTGTATGCGTTTATTCGGTACAGGGAAAAAATTCCATAAATAAAAATGATGAGGAAGAAAGCTTCGGAATGTTGTTTTATGCCGATGTCAGTTCATTTGAAAAAGAATTGCATCATGAAATCGATACAATAATTAAATCTGAGAAACTCGTTTATAATTGGACATATCCGTTAATACAACCCAAGCTTATTGAAGAAACGAGAAGAAGGCTGAATTTCTGAAACTTCTTTTTATTTCTGGTTATCCCCATCTTTAATCAAGTTATATACTTGATTAAAGATTGCACCCTAAGCACTAATCTTATTTGTCTATACCTTGACAAAAGATTAGGTCTTGAACGTATGTCGGAATTACTAAGCTATTCCGAGGTACAGTTGAGAATTTATATACCTCACTTAATTGAGATTGGATTTTTTATCTTTTTCCCGTTAAGTTTGTTAATTTTCTAACCACATATTTGGCAAAACATACAATTTTTTTCAGTATTTAAAAATGTTATTGACAAATACAACAAAAAGGTGTATAATACAAGTAAGTTAAATCACTTTGATTTACTTAACTTTTAGTTGTCTCCTTTCTTTTGTTCTACACATTCTAATTTTTCATTTTGGAATCCCTTTGGGATTCCTTTTTTTTAATTGTCGCAATTTATCGAATCCATATATTAACTCATATAAAAAATTAAATCTTTGTGAAAAAATACAAAAATTAAAAAAACCACCTTAAACTGTTGTAAAAAAAATAAAAATGTATTATAATTATACTGTATATAGGGTAACAGGGTAATGTGTCTTTTATTAAGCGCTGCGGCGGAAAAGTATTGTTTGTTTTGAAAAGTACATTTTCAATAGTTGTAAACAATAATAAATATAACACAAAATAATGATAAGAGGAGCTGCTGCAATGAGTGAAACAGGTATTAAAGGAATTGTTCTGGATAATATCCCGCTTAATGTTATGACAGTTGCGTTTATGCGTAAGCTTGACAAATTTGACTGTGCCGTGGTTATGGATGAACAGGGCGGTGAAAAATACGCAAAGGCACAGCTTGCGGTACTTGACGCGGTAGTTGGAGCAAAAGCGCCTTCGGTTCTGATAATTACCGACGAAAAACTAATGTACGAATGGTATGCCGCTTTATTAAAGGGCATTGGCGCGGATTTTAAATTTATCACCGCCGATCCCGACAGCATAAATTACTTTTCTCCGAAGCTTGAAAGTCTGTACATAACCAACACGGGGGCGGGCGATAACCCTTTGTTCGGAAAAATAAAGGAATCGGAGCTAATCTGGGATTTGGTAATAATCGACGGCGGCTTGTCGAGAGAAGGAATAGATACGGAACGAATACTCGACGGCTTTGATCTGAAAACAAAAAAGTTAGTTATTTTTGCCACTTATCTTAATTCCGGAAGAAACGCGGCGGAAAAACTGGCGGAGCTTCCCGTCAAATTTTTGAGCAATGATGAAAAAGCGGAATATTTCAGAAGCCATTTTCCGGACACAGATATTATAAATTTCTCTTTATCATCTCCATACAGCCGCTATTACGGCAGCAGCGGACTTATTGCCCCCAAAATAAAAACAATCGGCTACACAGTCGATAAGGAAGCGCTTAAAGCAAAAGCAGAACAGAACAATACCCGCACATACAGATATGGAGGCAATATTTTTGAGGAACTCACTTTAGACGTCCGTAAGCTGTATAATGCGGAAAAATACGACGATGAAATCGTTAACGGACTCAGAAAAGCCGATACCAAGCTCGACAGCTATATAAAAGAGCTTGCGGAACTGTCCGAAAATTCCGAAAACAGAATAATAACTTATTTTTCATCGGAAAAAACTCTTGAATATGTGTATAAGGCACTCTTATCTTCAATGCCGGCGCTGAAGCACCATATTGCAGTCAAAAAAAGCGGAATTCACCGTATTGACGATACGGCGCGATACTTTGAACCGGAAAAAACCGAGGAAATAAGAATACTTCTCTCAACGGACAATCAGGACGAACAGTGTGACCGTTTTGATGTGATAACTCATATTATAAATTACGAGCTGCCTACCAATCCTCTTACTTTGAACAGAAGGTACAAGCAGGCGGGAAGAAAAGGGTTTGCGGAACCAGAATTTATTGTTTTCAGAGACGAAACGGATATATTTGATGGAAGAATGATCCGAAAAGCCTTGGCGCTGCATTTATGCAGCAGTTTTACGGTGGGAATTCCCGGAAGAAACGTTTTTCTTCATATGGATGGACTTGAAAATATATTGGCGGATCTTCTCGGCGAGCTTAGCGGTATTGAGGAAATGAACGCGGCCGAAATCAATTTGCTGGCTTCGGATTGCAATATTAAAGAATCGGGTCAAAATGCCCGAACGGAGCTTATTAAGGCGAGAAGAGATATAAGACGCGCATTCGGATTGCCCGACGAAAAAACAAGCAGGGACACCGTGGCTGATATTATAGGAAAAAGGCTTGAAGCACTCAGAAAAGGCTGCTGTTTCTTTGACTCGGAGGGAAAATTACAAGCAAAAAGCTATACTTTCCGCGAAAACAACGATTACGCCAATCTTGAAGCGGAACTAAAATCCGGTGAAAGTTTCAGAAACTCAAGAAGCACGGCAAGAAAGCTGTTAAAAAGCTGCAAAACTTCACAGCAGCTATATAAAGCCATCCACAGCGCCGACGAACACGACAGGCAGTATATTTATTTCTGCACATGGCGTTATCTGGCGCGAAACCGTCTGTTTGAAGGCGGATACAATAAGTTTCTTAAAGATATCTTTGAGGAGGCGATCTGATGGTTAATCTTGGGAAAAGCGTCTTCGACCTTATAGGGGATTTTTATCAGGCTCACCTTAACGGAAATATTGAAGCCAAAAACGCCGCACTTGTGCAAATAGAAGAGAACGCAGCCAAAAATAAAACTGCGGACAAAGATTTCGCAGATTACTATAACGATGTGTTCACCGGAAGAACGGGCTTTAACGCCAAACTGAGCCTGGCGGATTATCCGAAAGAAAGTATTATAAGAGAGTTGTTTCAAAATGCCTTGGGATGCAGATATCTTACGGGAGATATAAAAATATTGGCGGATTTCCATGAAAACGATATTGTAACCATTTCATATAATGAAGTGGGCTTCTCTATGGAGGATATACTTTATTATCTCGGCTTCGGAATGAACAATGGAGACGAAACAAGGGAAGGACGCTTCGGAATAGGCGCAAAAAGCGTTTTTCTGAACGTACGTTCGCTGTCCGTGCGTTCAAACACTTTCAGCTTTAAGATAAGAAACGATGCCGGGAGACTTGCCGTTGAATCCATATGCCTAAACACGGAGCATTTTAACGGCACAAGAGTTACACTTGAGCTTGATCACGTAGAATATGAAAGAATAAAGGATAATTTTCTTACAATTACCGAGAAAAAGGGCGATTATCTTAATATGGTGGAGTTGTGCTTTGCTTTTAACAGAAAACACCTTATGAAAAGTGCGCTTTCACTTGATGACAGCAGCATGAAAACGGTTAATGTGGCGGTGGCGAAAAACGGCAAGGTGTCCGACGTTTACCGCATAGCGCTTCACTGTAAAGACGAAAACGACATACCGAAAATTCGATTCTATCATAACAACAAGAGCCTCCTGGACTTTCTTCACTATGAAAAAGACGGCTTTGTTTATCTTATTCCGTTTGCGGTGGCAAACGCAAAGCGGGAAAAGGTGGTAAAGCTCCTGCTTGCCAAATACAATTATTTTTCCACATATGAGCTTACCGGTTACATCGGAAACAACAACGACAGATTTATCGACGAAAAACTGTCCGCCTTTTTTGTGAGCGTACCCAACACTTGCATTACCCACAGCCGAACGGGCATACGCCACGACAAGGAGAGTATTGTAACAAAGGCTCTCGAACGGGATATACAGGCTATTTTGAAAGAATACGGGAAATATTTTGTCCTTGATATTAAAAGCGTCAATGATACGGAATATTATTATATGGCGCCCCGTTCCTACGCTTTCGTGTTTTTTAACAGCTATATGAAAACCAGCCGTTACGCGGCAGTTATAAAGGATATCTTTGTTTCCGGAATTTCCTTTTGCTTTCCGGGCGAAACTGTTCCGGTAAACTATGAGAGGCTTAAATCCACCGGCTTTAAAAGCGAGGTCAAGGGGGTGAGCGAAAAGCGCAGGAAAGACGGAACCGCCGACAAGGAATATATTGAGCTTCGACTGGAAAAGCTCAGAAGCGGTCTTTCGGAATTTAAGGAAAAAACGCTTTACGCGGGCTACGAATGGACAAACGAGGACGGAAGCGAAACGGGCAGGGTCTACTGCTACGAATTTATAAGGGGAAAAAATCTGTATAAGATATCTTCGGAACACAGCGGAGGTTTCTCTGATTTTGAGCTTTATAGCAGCTTCCCCAGTGTAATCGGATACTATCTTCCCACCTGTCTTGAGAACGACTGCGTAATGGACGAAAATGCTCTGGAGAAAATTTTCACATTGTTTGACGAAGCGGCGGGAGAAGAGTATTCCCTCTCAATGAAATACTACCGTATTCATTTTGACAGGGGAGAGGAAAATTATTCCTTTGAAATTTCCAAAATAAAGGTTGTAAATATCAAAAACGCAATGGAAACTTTGGGGAGACGCAGACGCCGCTTCGACAGCCGCCGGAATTATCAGGAGGTCGCCGCCATGCTGGTGAACTCCTTTACCCAGGGAAAGGATACTATGACCTTTTTGAGGGAGATCAAAGAGCAGGGCGGCGAAATCGAGCTTATTCTCGATTTTAACAAAAAGTATCGCTTTCAGGCTTACGGCAAGCAGTTTATGATACCCAACAGCATTACCGATACCGATCTTCTGGAAATTTTAGGCGACGTCAGACAGATGATAGAATCAGGAGTGCTTAAAAACAGAAAATTTGACTTCAATTACGGCAAATCAGTATATACTTTTGACTCTGACGAGGTAGCCGAGCTGCTCGCGGATTTTTCCGCCAAAGAAGAAACGGTGCGTATACTTGACGGTCTTTATATGTGCAATTTAAAGTATGACGGAACGGTATTTCTTGACGAAAACGAAAAGGTGATATGCACCAAGCGCTTCGGAGAACCTATTGAGGCGGAGGAAAGAAACTTAGCCAAAAGCTTCGTTATTCTCCGTGATGATCTTAACAAAACCGAGTTTGTCTCGATAGCCGAATATATTGTTACGGGAATCGAAAAGGGGATATTAAACCGATTTTTCAGCCGCACCAAAGACCCCAACCGCATCATACCAGACCAGATTTCTCTTAAGTACAAGCGTGCTCCGATACTGAGCCGCGAGGAATTCGAGTTTGCAATCGAGGTATATAATTCCATAAAAGGAAAAAGCGAGCTTCCATACTACAAAAGCTACTTTGCCAAGGATATAACCGGAAGACTTTACGGCTTCGGCACATGCTGCGTATTTTGCGGAGAAGGCGGCCACAATATAAACGGTTATGATCTCGTAGACTTCTCTCTTGACGTAATGACGGAGAAAGGAGAAAAGAGGTTTAATTTTGCGCTCTATCTTTGCGGAAACCATATAGCGGATTCCTACGGATGGTTTATAAAGGAATTGTCCATCGGAGGAATGAATCCCTTTATGTGGCTTAGGGAAATTAAAGAAGCCAAGAGTATACCTCCGGAATTTCTGATTTGTTCCCTTAAATATATTCCCCATATTGTTTACGATATTTCTTCCGAAGGCTTCGGAAGAAATACGGAAATTGTAAGCGCGGAGGAAAAAAGTCTTGATTTCAGAATAACGCCGCTTATGGCAGCCAAGTGGGCGGAGGATAACAAAGAGTGATTTATACTAAACTTTGGTCAAGTCACAGATAAATAATATGACAGGCCAAAGATTTGTATTAAAGCATAGCGCACAATTATCGGTTCACGCTTTTGTTATCCGATTGCACATTTCCGTTATATTACACATTCTTCACTGACGGGCGTATGACGTAAGATTTCCAATATGTCTGACAGCGCGGTCGAACAGCAATATTTGTACAGCGCTGCCAAAAAAATTTTTAATAACGTACAATTTTTTATCGGTATATAGCTGCTATATACCGATTTTTTTATCAGAACATGCCCTTACATTTCCGCGTTGTCTTCATTTACATTTTACGTCTTTACGTTTAGATCAAGGTATAGACAAATAATATGAATGACCAAAGAATGGTATAAAATCAAGGATGAATTTACACAAAAACCAGAATATAAATATAACAACATATTGAATTTTAAAAATTACTATAAACATTATATAAATTTTACAAATCATAACGAAATTTATGGTAATTATAAAATAAGTTATTTATTAGATATGTTGCTTAGACAACTACTGTTATTTTGTGTAATATTATATTTGCTACTATCGTAATTTGGCGCCGGTTTATTATTTGGCATTGAATTTTTGTTTATTATATTGTTATTTTTTATATCCAATACCTCGCTTATCGTTTGTTCTTCCAGTAATGTAATCTAATGATACATTATAGTAATCCGCCAATAATATAAAATATTTCATTGGCAGTTCTACTCTACCACTTTCATATCTTTGGTATGCTGTTTGATTTGTTAAACCTAATATTTCTGCTAATTGTGCTTGTGTCAAGTCCCTGTCTTCTCTTAAATCGCGTAATCTATGATAATATTTTTCGTCTTTTTTCATAATAACCTTCCTTTGAATTTGTTCAACCATACTAATTTTATCATATTACACATATGTAGTATTGACTTTATTACAAATAAGTAATATAATAAAACGTGTTATTACATATATGTAATAATCAGAAACCGTGTCCGCCATCCGACCTGGGAATCCATGATCGCATATTTGAAAAGAGGTGATGATACATATACATATCAGAATCGAACTACGCGATTAAAAAGAAAGGAATAAAGGAATGAAAAAGACATTAAGCTTTTTATTGGCTATGGCTCTGTTAATTTGTATGCTTCCGAGCATGAGTTTACCGGTTTCAGCTGAGGGATACAATGCGCAGACGGTTGTAAACATCGCTTTGAACAACGTCGGAAGTACTTCGTTTAAATCAGGTTATTGTTTGAATTTCGTAAAGCAGATGTTCATGCAAGCATACGGCTTTGAATCAACTGCCCCATGTGCCTACGAATACGGCTCAAAATTTATCGACAGCACTTCCAGAGACAATATCCCTTTAGGTGCCGATGTATTCTTTTCAGGCGGCAAGATCGGCAATTCCACAATTTGTTCAAACTGCAGAAACATTGCAGGGCACGTGGGAATATATGTAGGTGACGGATATATAGTTCACCTATATGGAACCAAAGTAGTAAAAACCACAATCGATTATGTTTTAAATACAAGTGGCTACAACTATCAATACCGGGGTTGGGGCTATCACGGCAACGCTACCTTAGGGGACGGCAACATCAGTGAAAATCCCGACGATTACCCTATACCTCAAAGAAACATCTATTATACTTCCCCTGTAATGAGAGGGGACGACGTATGTTGGATACAGGCGGTTCTGCGCAAGCTTGGTTACACCAAATACTGCACACAGGTTGACGGATCTTACGGTCCCGGCACCAGAGACGATGTCAGATGCTTCCAGTATGATCACGGTCTTACCGTTGACTGTAGCGTCGGTCCTGCCACCAGAGGGTTGCTTAAAGAACTTTGGGAAGAAAAGAAACAAAGCGAGGTAAAGCTTACCGCAATTTCCGTTGCGTCAGCTCCAAACAAGACCAATTACTTTGTAGGCGATGCTTTGGATACTTCCGGACTTACTCTTACTGCATCATATAGCAACGGCACCACAAAAATCATAACAAGCGGATTTACCACCGAAGGTTTTGATTCCTCCACTGCGGGCACAAAAACCATTACAGTAAATTACGGCGGAAAAAGCACCTCTTTCAGCGTCATCGTAAAGGAAATAGTGGTAAACAATCACTATACTATAACTTACAACGCAAACGGCGGCTCTGGCACTATGACACCTACCGATATGGTTGTAGGTACCCCGAAAAATCTTTCTCCCAATACATTTACCAAAACAGGTTATACATTCGCAGGCTGGGCGCTTGACAGAAATGCGCAATCTCCCGTCTATTTTGACAAACAGCCAGTCAACAATTTAGCCGAGGAAGGAACCGTTACTCTTTACGCGGTGTGGACAAGCAGAAATTCTCCCGTTATCCGTGTAAATAATATCGCTGCCCCTTTGGGACAGCAGGTTCAGATTCCCATATATATCGAAAATACCAAGGTTTCGGCGCTTACATTTTCCGTAAAATTTGATTCCTCCGTGCTTAATTTTGTTTCCGAAAGCGAATTGGCGTTTGGTTTTGCTGATGTCAACACAAATAACGCCAGCAGTGGTTCCTTAACTTTGGCGTGTCTAAATGAGAGTTCCGGAATCGAGGGAAAAATAGTGGTTCTAACATTTGACGTCCTGACAAAAAATTCTTGCAGCACTATTGTAAGGATCTGCGATTCGGATGCATATGACAATCAGGATAATCCCATTCAGCTTCTTGAAACCGCAGCAGAAATCTCCGTAAGTGCCGGTAAGCTCGGCGACGTAAACAACGATGGAAAGGTCAATATTATCGATGCTCGCTGGCTGCTTCAGGCTTCATCAGGCAGCCGCACTCTTGATGACGCTCAGAAAACTGTTGCCGATGTAAACGGTGACGGAAAGGTTAACATCATTGACGCTCGCTGGATGCTTCAAATTGCCTCCGGAAGCCGTCAACTCTAAGTTGTAAGGAGAATATCATGAAAATTTTAAAAAAAATAACCGCAATAGCAGCCGCCACCGCAATGGCTGCGGGAATGTCATCTGTCTTTTTATTCGCAGAGGATGCCTACACGCTTCATGTTGATTCCAAAAGTGCAAGCGTAGGTGAAACGGTTGCGGTAAATGTTGTTATCGACACAGGAAGCACAGGTGTAGGTGCAATCGCGTTCAAGCTGAATTATGATCCAGATGAACTTAAGCTGATTTCCGCAAAACCCGGCGACGATCTAAAAGGCTGGATTACAGGCGACGTAGACAGCGATGGAAACAACAGCCTTAACCTCAGTGAAGCTGGAACAATAGGTTTCGGCTATGTTGCAATGGGCAGCGGTTTTTCCGGAAAAAGCGCCTCCATTATAAACGCTTCATTTACTGTGCTTAAACCCAACGCCAAATTTACTCTGACTGATGTAGTAATCGGCGCTAACGATATTGACGGAACAGATATTACCGAACAAGGAAGCTTTGATGACAATAGCGTTATAGAATGTTCCCACAAGAACACTGAGGAAAATATAACGGAAGCTACCTGCAAAGACGAAGGAAAAAGAGATGTCACATGTATAGACTGTGGCAAGCTTGTCAAAACAGAAACGATTGCAAAAACAAACGATCACACATGGGACAACGGCACCGTTACCATCAAGCCCACCTGTGACAAAAAAGGAGTGAAAATTTTCACATGCACCGTATGCAATGAAACCAAAACGGATGAAATAGCCGCTTCGGGACATAGTTGGGATCAGGGAGAAGTAACCAAAAAGCCAACCTGCACCGAAAAGGGAATAAAAATCTTTACCTGTTCCAAGTGCAATGAAACCAAAACAGAAGAAATCGCCTCTATCGGTCACGATTGGGACGAATGGACGATAACCAAGGAAGCCACCGCCAACGAGGAAGGCGAAGAAACGCGCGAATGCAAAAATTGCGGTGAAAATGAAACAAGAGCTATTGCAAAGCTTCCCGCAGAGAGCACTGTCACGAGTTATTCGGGCGACGGTTTCCATGTTCCCGAAACAACCGTAACCTCTGCCACACCTGCCGAAAGCCAAACTGTTACTATTGCGGATACATCAACATCTGCTGCGGTTATTACTCAGAACCCCGAAACTACAACCACCGGAGTTACTGTCACTACAAAAGATCCTGTCAACAATACTACGTCAATCTCAATCGGTAATGTTAACACTGAAGCCACTAACAATGAAAACAATAATGTCGGAAATACCGATATCGGAAATTCGGATGACAAAAACAGCGACACAGGTTTGACGGTTGCTATTTTACCTGCAATTGCAGCTGCCGTGGGAGTAATAATCTTTAAAAAGAAAAAGTAATTTTTTGGTTGTGAAATTAAGAAGTTACGTATTTATTATTTTATAATTTAACATAAGAAAATCTCCGAAAATGTACTGCGATCTTGCTCAAAAAGTGGGATTGCAGTCTTTTTTTGTAAAACTTTATTTTCTTAACATTTTTGGTAAAATGTTTTCTTAAAATATTATCACATTTGTTTAAAATGTCGAAAAGCCTTATATTATAAGGGGTTTTTTTGTATTATTAAAGATTGCGTCAGAGGCGTGTTTATGTTATAATTAGTTTATACCTTTATAATTGACGTATACTTTTTATAAGGATAAAATAAAAATATGATAAAAGAAAACCAGAAGCTTCTCAATTATGTAAACGTAATAAGCGACGCGGTGATGGGGATCTTATCAATTATAATCTCATATCTCTTCACCTTCTACATACTCAATCTCGATAAAAATTTCCCCCTCATCGACTATATAAAGCTAAGTTGTATTTTTATACCGATTCAGCTTATGACATACGCCTGTATGAGGCTGTACGACTCGTTCCGAACCAAAAGCTTTGCTTCGGAATTCGGACGGCTGTTTTTTGCTTTCATTTTTGACGGGCTGTTTATAATCGCGCTTTTGTATGTTATAAAAATTTTCAATTTTTCTCGAATAGCGCTTTTCATTTTTTTGCTCACCGATCTGATAATCATTTCGGCGAAGCGGTTCGCAATGCGTAAAATGCTGAAAAATCTCCGCAAAAAGGGATATAACAGAAAATCTGTCATAATAATAGGAAGCGGTCAGGCAGCTCAGGATTACCTCAGAACGATAAACAGGGAAAAGGATTACGGCTATGTGTGCGCGGGATATATATCGGACACGCAGACGCTTTCCGCCAAGTGGCTGGGGAGCTTTGACAAGCTCACCGCCGCACTTAAGCTGAAAAACTACGACGAGGCGATATGCGCACTGAACGTTGAACAGTCGGGAATGCTGGGGGCGGTGGTGGAAGCCTGTGAGCTTACAGGAACCAAGATTTCCGTCATTCCCTCGATTTACAACTATATGACTCCCTCCTCTTCCATAGACATGGTGGGAGCCATACCTACCATAAACATTCGCAGAATCCCACTGGATAATATGGGAAACGCGTTTCTTAAGCGCACTGTAGATATTTTGGGTTCGTTGATGCTGCTGATATTTACGTCTCCCGTGGTTCTCACCTCCATGATAGTGATAAAGCTGACAATGGGCGGGAGCGTGATATTCAGACAGCGCAGAATAGGGCTTAACAAGAAGGAATTCATCATGTACAAGCTTAAATCTATGAGGGATAACGAAAGCTCAGACACTGCATGGAGCACCGACAACGATCCGAGAAAGACCAGATACGGTGCGTTTATGAGAAAATTTTCCATAGACGAGTTGCCGCAGCTTGTAAACGTGCTTAAAGGGGAAATGAGTCTTGTGGGGCCGCGGCCGGAGATACCTTATTACGTAAACAGCTTTAAGGACGAGATACCTATGTATATGATAAGGCATCAGGTGAAGCCGGGAATAACCGGTTGGGCGCAGATTCACGGCTACCGCGGTGATACCTCTATCGCGAAGCGGGTAGAATACGACATCAGTTACATAGAAAACTGGAGTTTTTTCCTCGATATATCAATAATTTTACGCACGGCTTTAAGCGGATTCGTAAATCATGAGAAGCTGAAAGTTTTCGAGGGGTCAAAAAAGACAAAGACGGAAAAAAACGCGGAGACGGGAGAGAAGGCTGTCGGTACAAATACTCAGGAATTTGTGAAGGTGACGCAGAAGTAGCGCGAAAAGAGAATATACTGATTTAAGGCAATACCGCACAAAGATTGTCGTGCAGACGCACAGTCAGCTTTTTTATCAGATTGTCCAAAACGACACAGGAATGCCGGCGTAGTCACATTTTTGTTTTCTTCCATAACTCCGTATTCCTTTCTCAACTGTCTCCGTCCCTCGGAAAGCCGCCATTTTACATTACAAGCGAGAATGTTTAGTTTTTCGGATATTTCTTCCACGGATAGTCCCTCTAAGTAATGCAGCTTTACGGTTTCGCTTATCTTTTCGGACAGCGCCTCCACCGCCTCGTGAAGTCGATCGTCCCTGTCCTGCTCCAAGGCTTTCGCGATATCGATATCCGTGTTTTTCAGCAGCTCGTAGCTTACTTCAATGGAGGTGTTACAGTAATGTCTCACAAGATCTACAGCGCAGTTTTTGGCGATGAAGCAGATCCATGAGCCGAATTTCGCGGCGTCCTTAAGGCTGCTCAGCTTTACCCACGCGCAAACAAAGGCGTCCTGCGAAGCGCCCTCTGCGGAGAATTTGTTTTTGGTTATCTTGTAGGCGGTGCTTTTTACCTTTTTTTCGTCGCGGATAACCAGTTACTCGTAGGCTTTGTTGCTGCCTAAGAGGATCATTTCCACTAAGAGGTTGTCTTGTTTATCGACGAAATCGTTCATCTGCATTTCCTTTCTTTTTGGGTTTTGAAGCTTTGATTATAAAAGACGGGAGAAAGAGGAGGAAAGGTTGGGTGAATGAGAATTTTTTTGGGGTGGTGTCCGCAAGGGTCGAAAACAGGATGGGGGTATGAGGGAGATGGGGAATGTTCGGCGATGATGTTGCATAATTTTAAGATGATAGCCGTTTGAATAAAAAGTGAGCTTGGCAGTGCAACAGCATTTACTTTTCAGGGAAGATTTGGAATTTGAAGATTTCAATCAAACATCTTCAATAATTCGTCCAATGAATTTATTTCTTTATTTTGTCCATAATTTTTTTTGCGTTATCTCTATTTATCAGAATTGAATATATCCCTGCATTGGCGGCACACACTATATCCTTTTCTTCATCACCGACAAATGCCATTTCTTTAATATCAATCCGCATTTTTTCCGATAAGAGCTTTAATCCCTTCGCACAAGGTTTTCTATAACCCACATCATTGGAAGTAAACGGATAATCTATATATTTTATTACCGCATCGATGTCTTCCAATGCGTACACATTGTCCATACCATATGCGACATCGGATAACGTTCCCAACAATATTCCTTTATCGGAAAGTTTTTTGAGAGTTTCTTCAACTTCCGGAAAAACAGAGGCGTCTTGCTTAAAATATAAATAAAAACAATACTTAACTTGCTCTATATCTTTCAACGGAATGTCCATAGCGCTCAGAATCTCATAAAAAATCCGGTTAGAAGATACTTCATAATCCCGTGGATTCACTCTTGTGTTATATTTAGTCAGTATACGATGAGCAAGCTGATAGTGATTTTGCGAAAAAACGTATCCGAATTTTTCGGAAACACTTTCAAATGCGGATCTGTATAATTCCGACCAATTTAACGGTTTTTTATACTCAACCAGAGTTTGCCCAATGTCAAAAACAATAGCTTTAAGCATAGACAATTCCCTCCGCCAAATTCCGATTTTTCGGTTTACATCGATATTAATACTAATCCCTTTTAAAACTGTGGGATTAGTATTAATTATAGCATACCACTATCAGAAAATCAAGAAAGGATTTATCAATGTCAATGAAATAAGTTTTGATATATTTGAATGAAAGCAAATGCTGTTGAACCTGGGAGGTTGGGTATGGGGAATAAGAGGCTGTGGGGTGGGATAGGCGGCGCAGACGCGAACGGAGCGGAGCGAATGCGAAGCGTCGACAAATTTTCCGTTAGGAAAATTTGGGCTGCGCCCCCTGCGGTTGGGCAATTATCGGTGTAGGAACAGCTTTAACTGATGGAGCGCGTTGCGAAGTTTGACAGGCAAGACGGAAACAAAGTATTTCACTGGTACGCAATCAGAGGCAATAACGGAGGATTATTGGACGGTATCGTGTGATGGGAGCAGTTATATAGAGGAAAAAAGTTAAGATTTAAGCAAATTCCTCCTCCCAAAACCGATAACTAACCCCAAACTAACCCCTGCCGTCACCGCCTCCGCGGCAAAATACGAAAGCCAAACCCCGTCAATCCCCCACAAAAAAGAAAGCAAAATCGCCGCGGGTATCAACAGCAAAAGCCCTTTTAGAAGAGATATCACCGCCGCCTGCACCGCCATTTTCATCGCGGCAAAATAATTACATATTATTATATTAAACGCCGCAAACGGTATCGCGGAAAAATACAGTCTTAACCCGTTCACCGCCACACCTTGTAGCTCCGCGCTTTTTTCGCTGTTGAATATTTCGGTTATCGGTTCGGGAAAAATCAGAATAACTCCGTAAATCACGGCGGATAAAGCCAAGGCAAAAATAATGCCGTATCTCAAGGTCCGCTTTATATAAAGCCTGTTCCCTTCCCCGTAGCTTCTGCTTATAATAGGCTGCATTCCCTGTGAAATACCCGACATTACCGCAACCGCAACTATTGCCAAATTGGCTATTACACCGTAAGCCGCCACACCCGTGTTGCCTAACAGATCAAGTATAAGCAGATTGAACACTATCACCACGGCGGCATTGGCTACCTCGTTCACAAAAGCGGAAGTGCCCGTAGCCGCGCAGGAAATGGCGGTAAAAAATCTGACGTCTTTCATTCTAAAATGAAAATTATTGTGTTTTTGTATAATGTGAAGAGACAAAACACATATGCTGATAATCGGAGACAGCACCGTTGCCAGAACCGCTCCAGTCACTCCCATATTAAGTGGGAAAATGAAAATATAGTCAAGAAGCACGTTGGAAAGGCTCCCCGTAAGGGTCGCCGTCATGGCGAGACGGGGAGCCCCGTCGTTTCTTACGAATCCCGCCATGGTATTGTTTATCAAAAAAGCGGGGGTAAAGGAAAGCAGGAGCTTAAGATATATATCCGTCATTTCAAAAACGGCGCTGTCGGCGCCAAGGATTCTTGCCAGCGGAGATGAAAATAAGAGTCCCGCCGCCATAAAGACAAATGACACCAGAAGTCCCGCTGTTAAAGTGCTTGTGAATATTCCGTCGGCCTTTTCGGCGCTTCCCTCTCCCCGCGCTATGGCGTATCTTGTGCCGCCGCCAACGCCCATCATTACGCAAAAGCCGTACATAAGACTGTATACGGGTATCGCAAGATTAAGGGCGGTAAGTCCCGATTCGCCCATCCCCATTGAGATAAACAATGTGTCGGTGAATATATAGCAGGATACGCCCAAGGTACCGAAAATACTAAGCAAAGTATATTTTATAAATTCTTTAAAGCAGCTATTGCTTTTCATTTTGTCGCTCCTTTACAATACGGTAAAAATCAAACAGAGATTAGTATAATAAGACAGCGCCGTCTGTCCTGTCTTCAAAGGCCTAATGACAGGATACACGGCGCTTCTTTTCTACCCGGCGGCAGAAAAGCGGGTTATTTTTTTCAATATTACATTATTACGGTTCCGGGATAATAAAATTCCAGTATTTCCTTATAATCGTAGCCCCAATAATTCGCTAAATTGTTAGCTCCGTGTTGGCTCAGACCCACACCGTGACCGTAGCCGTAAGTAGTGAAGGTGAATTTGTCCGTATCGGAGCTGTACGATACCTCAAAGCTGGCGGAGCGCAAACCGAAGTCCATTATTTTTTCTCGCATTACACGACCGGTTATCTGTATGGCGTCGCCGTCGCTGTCTATATACTCGGTTTGTCCGCCTATGCTGAAGCTTCCCACATAAACGTTATCAACGTAATCCTTTATGGCAAACCATGTGCCCGGATCGCCGCCTAACTCTATTCCTGTGGCGCTTCTTACCTTGTTTCTTATCTCCTCGGAGGTGAAGGTGGTCTTTACGCCGTAATTGGGATCGTAAAGTGAGTCAAGCTCACATCTTTGGCTCCGAAGATAGGGATAGTCTATTCCCCAGACGTTTTTCGCCGAGGAGGAGTAGCCTGCCGTTGACGCTCCGTAAACCGCCTGTATCAAGGTTCCGTTATAGTATACAGCCTGTCCCAGCACTTCATTTACACAGGATTTCACCGTATCGTTGGGAGTTTTAACCGCAACGTAAGGGACATTGCCGTTGTCGTTGTAATATTTTATGTAGGTGTAAGCGGCTACTGCCTGTGCTTTTATCGCTTCCTCGTTAAAGCCTCCGCCTATTTCCCCCATTACCACCTGCGCCAGTATTTCAGCAGCGTCGCCAGTAACACTTCCGCCGCTTCCCGTGTACCTTACGGTAAGCTCTCCCGCATATACGGCGGGGGGAACGGTTGTTTCTGGCGGGGATGTGGTTTCCTCGGTATAAGTTTCTGTTTCTTCGGGAGTTGTCTCCTCGGTTATCGGCTCAGTGGTGGTTTCTTCCGTCGTATCGGGAGTGGCAGTTTCCGCGGGAGGTGGCGGATCGGTGGTTGTAAGGGCAGTAGTAGCTGCGGCTTCCGTTGTGGTTGCTGCCGTGGTAGTTGCTGCCGTGGTGGTTGTCTCCGTATAATCCTTTTCGGTTTCAGTTGCGGAAGAGGTCGACACAGCCGATTCCGCCGCCTCCGAATAGCCCGCGGGAACGGTCACCGCCCCGTTAAGCTCAAAGGGGATAACGGGAGAAAATATTTTAATATCAGTATATTCGGGAAACGTAATTATTAACGGCTCTTCGTTGTATACAGCCGTTTCGGGTGCATTTGCGCCTTCCGTATCCGAAGCGTTTTCGTCTCCTGTTTCTTTTTTATTGTCCGACATTTTATCGCTTTCGGGCACGGACACGTCTTTTTTAACAGATTCGCCTATGCTTTCGATCCTTCCGGTGCTCCCGAAAAGAAAAACATAGCACAATGTTATTACAAGGGATACCGTGATTTTTATATATGCGCCTTTTCCCATTATATCAGCCTTTCTCGAATTTTATCGCTTAGAACTTGTTCTAATAGGAGGGGGACACGGATTTTCGAGCATAATTTTTCCGAAAACAAGGAAAAATTTTGCAGTCGGGCTGTCGCCCGTCAAGAAATTTTGACGCAGTTAGCGGGAAAAATTGCCGAAAAGACGTGTGCTCATCCTATGAGAACATGTTCTTATGTAATCAACCGTTAAAGTCCTTTATCCATGATGTATCCCATTGTCTTCCCGCCCACTTGTTTCCGTAAGAAGTGTAGTAAGCATCAAACATTTTACGTTTGACATTTCCGTTTTCGTCGTTTCCCCTGTTGTCGATAAAGGTTTCTGGATCGAGGATAGAGCTTTCATCGTCTCTAACCTTTCTGGCCGCCACTACCAGACGCATATCTGAAAACATTGAGAAATCGCAGGTTGAAAGAGTAAGCAGTTCGTCGCCGTAACGCAGGTCTATACCGGTATAGTAGAAACTTCTGTCAAGACATTCGGCCACAAAAGTGTCAAATTCACTTTTGCTGCCGAAGCTTACGCAATTCTGATAATTGAAAACTTCTCCGTATTCCTCAGTGGTATTTGTAAGGAAAACCGCATAGATCAGATATTCGTTTTTCTCGTAAATAGTGTCAAAATTAAGACGGTAATTTTCCTTCATAAAGTCAAACCCCTGAGTTCTGAAATAGGAGAGCGGCTCGAACATATTGCGGGTTATCAGGTTATGACCGTAAATTATAGTGTTGGCCGGGGTGGAATCGGCGGTTATAGGCACCTCGTAATCGGCGAAAATAGTGCCGTTGGCTGTGGGCTGCTGATAAAAATTATGTTTAAGGTAAAAATCGTTGTCTTTTGCCTGTACCACCGGATAGCCTATCCAAGGGTACATTTCTATCCAGCCCACCATATCGCTGTTTTTCTCGTAAAGCTCAGCGTATTCCTCCAGTATCTCCACGTTCCTTTGCTCGGTATGCCCCTCGTCGTTGGTGATGTGCATAGGTATGGAGATAACGCTTCCGTTGCTCTCGCCTCTCATATTCTTTACTTCTTCCATCTCTTTATTTATATTGTCCGAGCGGATAAAGTAGAAGTAGATAATGCAGAACGTGGCCGCTATAAGAACGACTATCGCGGCAAGAAACACGATCTTTCGCACTATTTCTCCCACGGAGTCGGTTTTGCAGGGAAAAAGCGATTGGGCAACGGTTTGTTTTCTTCGCGTGGTTTTTTTCTTTACCGGTTCAAAATCGGGCATTTTATGACCATTCCTTCCTGTTTATACTCTACCCAAAGCACCGTATCCAAATCAACACAAACTTTAGGGCTGTCAATAGAATGATTTGGATACAGTGTTAATAATCTCATTCCGAAGCGGTTACCGCGGGTGCTTCTCCCGGCTCCGCATTGTCAAGGCTGTCCACTTTGTCGGTGTACTTATCGAAATCCTTTACAAGAGAAATATCCCAGTTACGGCCTTCCCAAGGATAGGCAAGTCCTCTTTTGTAATAGGTGTCGAAAAACAGCGGGGACTGATTGACGGTGATCTTGCTTGCGTCCACCTCAAGGCTTTCGCCCTCGCGGACTTTTCTGGCAAACAATGCAAAGCGGCAGTCAACGTCTTTTCCCATGGGATAATAGTAGCAGGTGGAAAGAGTGATTATCTGATCGCCGTACTCAAGATCAACATCGGTATAAAAGGTGCTTCTGTCCATTATATTACCCACGAAATCCATAAACTCGCCTTCGTTCTTAAACTGCCTTTTACGATAATAGGGATAGGGATAGCCGTCTTTGTCCTCGGTATTTATGAATATTCCCGCAAAGACCTTATATGTACCCTCCTCGTAAAGAGTATCGAACTGTATGGTGGGATATTTAAGATAATAATCGATAAATGCCTGATTGTCATAGGAATAGCCGTTGCTGTAATGAGACGAGTATGGATAATAGTGGGTAAGAGAGGCGAAATACTCACCCGACTGCATATTATGTCCGTAAATAACAAGGTTATTGGCTTTAGTGAATGGCAGAACATGATTGTCACAGAAAATGGAGCCGCTTTTGCTGTCCTCGCCGTAAAAATTACGGTAAAGATAATAATCGGTGTTCTCCAGACCTTCTCTCATAACTACGGGATAATCTATAAAGTGACCCGCCTTTATCCAGCCTACAAGATCGTTGTTTTCGGCGTAAAGATCAACGAATTTATCGAGTATATCGGGCTGCTCCTCCTTTATTTCCTCAACCTTCTGCTGATCTATCTTGAAGTTTCCCGATGCGTTCATTTCCTTTATGTTAACTATCTCGTTGTTCATTTCGTTATCCGCCTGACGGTCGGTGAAGTCGGCAAGGATATATATTCCGCAGCCCACAAACACTAACAGACACAAAATAACTACTGTTTTTCTGATTTTTGCCGCCGTATTGTCTTTTTTATTGGGTATAAACATACGCACAAAGGCGTTCTGAGTTTTTTTCACGTGTTCCGCCATGATAATTCTCCTGTTTTTTATTTTAGAGCTTGTATTTATTGGATTTATGCGTGGGTTTTCATGCAGATTTTGTCACTGAAAAGGCAAAATTTTGCAGGCGGGCTGCCGCCCGTCAAAAAATTTTAACGCAGACAGCGGCAAAATATGCTAAAAAACACGTTCGGTATCCTATGAATACAATTAATTAATAACTGAGCAGCTTGCTCGTATCCCACGCCCTGTTGCCGTAGGCTCCTACAAGACCTCTGTCTATCGCCTGCTGCCAAGCTATCCATGAGTGATTCCTGTAAGCCTTTGAGGTATCCACTTCGGGGCTTTCTCCTTCTCTCACCTTTCTGGCAAAAATAACACAGCGAACGTTTTCGTAATCCATTCCAAAGGGAAAATAACAGGTTGACAGACAGAGTATTTTATCACCGTAGTCAAGATCCACGTCGGTAAACAAAACGCTTCTGTCCATTATATCCAGAATGTAATTGTTGAAATCATCTTTATCGCTGAAAGCGCGACCGCGGCGAAGATAATTATACACCTCTCCGTACTGTTCCTCGGTGTTGAATAGGCATACGGCGAACACCTTATATATGCCCTGTCCCGCCAATGTGTCAAAGTTTATGGTGGGGTGCTTCTGATAAAAGCTTAAAGACCAGTCGGCGTTCGGATCGGGATTGTCCTTTTCGTAATAGTATCTCGTAAGCTTTGAAAAGGCTACCGAGGAATAAGTATTATGCCCGTAAAGAATCAAAAAGTTGTTTTCGGCGCCGTTATTGTCAAAAGCACATCTGTAATCGGCAAAAATAGTGCCGGATTTGCTGTAATTTCCGTGAAAGTCGGTGGTAAGGTATTTTTCATTGTCCGTAGTCTGGACTACAGGATCGTCTATTATCCTGTCGTTTTCACCTAAGTTTATCCAGCCAACCAGATCGGGGTTGATGGCGTAAAGGCTCATTAGCTCCTCTCTTATATATGGCTTTTCCTCCTTTATCTCCTTTATCTCCTCCTCGTTAAGGTTAAGATTGCCGCTTCCCGCCTGATGTTTTATTTCCTTTATCTGCTCGTCCACAACATATTTTCTTATCATTTCGCCGGAAACGTCCTTTACAAGGGAACCGCCGGTTATGGCAAAAGCCACTACCGCGCCGATAAATACAAACTTTCTTACAACCTCCGGCGCTTCGTCTCCTTTTACGGGAAAAATCGACATCAGAAAACGGGTAAAGGCGTTCTTTTCTTTCCCCTTGCTTCTGGCGCTGGGGGGTCTGACCGTATAATTAACCATTTTTAAATCATTCCTTTTTTATAAAGTATTATCAATTTGACGTTTCTTCATAGCTGAGCAATTTTGAGACGTCCCATGTCCTTTTTGCGTAGGCGCTGGAAATGCCCGCGTCTTCCAACTGCTTCCAGCCCTTCCAGTAATAGGTTCTCTCCACTTCCGAAACATCCACCTCCGCGCTTTCTCCCTCTCTTACCTTTCTGGCAAAGATGGCGCAGCGTGTATTGTGAAGGTCGTTTGATATCGGAAAATAGCAAGTGGAAAGGCAGAGTATTTCGTCTCCGTATGTCAGATCCACATCGGTAAGAATACAGCTTCTGTCCATTATGTCAAGTATATAACCGTTAAAATCCTCCTTATCGGCAAAAGGCTGGCCGTATCTTAAATAGTTATAGACCTCGCCGTACTTTTCCTCGGTATTGAATAGGCAGACGGCAAACACTTTATAGGTACTTTTCTG
>Ga0137308_101365_pt1 | contig 24704 bp, 19 predicted proteins | sample Inofrocosms_June_FD_97181 | JGI IMG/M metagenome (GOLD analysis project Ga0137308, IMG submission 97181) | Mouse cecal microbial communities from Vienna, Austria - N-Acetylneuraminic and N-Acetylglucosamine D2O microcosms_June | ecosystem: Host-associated > Mammals > Digestive system > Large... | reverse complement strand
AAAAGATAAAGCAGGCGGATGAAGAAGAACGTCAGACAGAAGTATATCACTGGGCCCGCCTTATATCTGCAAAAGAGTGGAAGGAGCTGATGGAGATGGGCATGCAGGACGAATATAAGCAGGAAGTGGTGAAGGAAATGGAGCGGATCAATGCGGACCGGGCACTGCGGTATCAGTATATCACCAGAGAGATCGAGCAGATGGACAAGAACAGTATGCAGGAGGACTGGCTGGAGCAGGGCATCCAGATCGGAAAACAGCAGGAGCAGCAGAGGTTGTTTGAGCTTTTGGACCGTATGAGGGCAGCCGGGGAGGAGGAGCAGTTCTGGTTGCTGAAGGATAATCAGGAACAGCTGGAGAAAAAGTATAGAGAATATCAGCTATAAAGAAAATTGCCATTTAAATCAGAGTATGCTATAGTTTAACCAGGGAAAATTTTACACACAGTTCCCATATGAAAACGGAACAACAGCGAGGTACGGATCATGAAGGAAACAGCATTAGTAATTATGGCTGCGGGGATCGGCAGCCGGTTTGGCGGCGGCATCAAGCAGTTAGAACCCATGGGGCCGGGGGGAGAGATTATCATGGACTACTCCATCCACGATGCCCTGGAAGCCGGGTTCAACAAAATCGTATTTATTATAAGGAAGGATCTGGAAAAGGACTTCCGGGAGATCATTGGCCGGCGGATCGAGAAAATCGCCCCGGTGGAGTATGCATTCCAGGAGATTGAAAAGCTGCCGGAGGGCTACTCCGTGCCGGAAGGCCGCAAGAAGCCCTGGGGTACCGGCCATGCGGTTCTGATGGTGAAAGACCTGGTGAAGGAGCCATTTCTGGTGATCAATGCCGACGACTACTACGGCAAGGAAGGCTTTCGCAAGCTCCATGATTACATGGTGGGTGAGATGGACACAGAGTCCGGCGTTTATGATATCTGCATGGGCGGTTTCATTCTGGCCAACACCCTCAGCGAGCATGGCGCAGTGACCCGGGGAGTCTGCCAGATGAATGAGGACGGCACTTTGAAGAACGTGGAGGAGACCTACGACATCCAGCTAAAAGACGGACGGGTACATGCTGCTGACGTGGACGGCAATCCGGTCACCGTCAGTCTGGATCAGCATGTGTCCATGAATATGTGGGGACTTCCTCCCAGGTTTCTGGAGGAGCTGGAGAAGGGCTTCCCGGATTTTCTGGATAACATCCGGGAAGGCGACCTGAAAGCCGAGTATCTGCTTCCCAGCATCATTGGCCGTCTGGTGAAGAGTGGACGCGCCCGCGTCCGTGTGCTGGAGACCAAAGACAAATGGTTCGGCGTCACCTATAAGGAAGACAAGGAAGCCGTAGTGGCGGCCTTCCGGAAACTGATTGCGGACGGCGTGTATAAGGAGTATCTCTATGATTAAGATGATATCCTGGAATGTCAACGGACTACGGGCCGTGGTGGGCAAAGGGTTCATGGACATTTTCAAGGAACTGGACGCAGATATCTTCTGTATTCAGGAAACCAAGCTGCAGGAGGGACAGATCGACCTGGATCTGTCCGGTTACCACCAGTACTGGAATTATGCCAGGAAAAAAGGGTATTCTGGTACCGCTTTGTTCACCCGCCAGGAACCCTTGTCCGTGACCTACGGCGTGGGAGTGGAGGAGCATGACCAGGAGGGCCGCGTCATTACAGCGGAATACCCAGACTACTATGTGGTTACCTGCTATACCCCCAACTCCCAGAATGAACTGGCCAGACTGGACTACCGCATGATATGGGAGGATGCGTGGCGCATCTATCTGAAAGATCTGGAAAAGAAGAAGCCAGTGGTCTTCTGCGGTGATCTCAATGTGGCCCACAAGGAGATTGACCTGAAAAATCCCAAGACCAACCGGAGAAATGCCGGCTTCACCGACGAAGAACGCAGCAAGTTCACGGAGCTTCTGGACACCGGATTTGTGGATACCTTCCGGTACTTTTATCCTGACCAGGAGGGGATCTATTCCTGGTGGTCCTACCGTTTCCGCGCCCGTGAGAAGAATGCGGGGTGGCGGATCGACTATTTCTGCGTGTCCGAAGTATTGAAGGACCGGCTGGAAAGCGCCAGGATCCACACAGAGATCATGGGCTCTGATCACTGTCCGGTGGAGCTGGTTATCCATGCGTCCGGAGAGGGACGCGCCACCGATAAATAAAAGAAGGTTTACTGTGAGCCACCGGCGGATGCACACAAAATGCGGGAAGTGGGCATTTTGGCGCTGGTACGGACCGCACAGCGTAGTGCACAGTCCTGCTTCGAGGCATTTCAGACTTTCACAGTAACAGGGCTGGAAACATGCAGCATGTAATATGTACGCCAAAGATGATGCGATTTTTGCGGGTACATACAGGAGAAAGGCAGGAACGAGGATGTGGCAGTATAAGACAGACAGCAGTTGCAGAAGCGCTTTTCCGATCGGGCTGACACATACAGAGAACGGGATCCATATCTCTGTGGTAGCCGCCGCGAAGACATGCGAGTTACTTCTGTTCCCGTCCCGGAATGGGAACAGGAATCCGGACTGCAAAATACCAGCAGGAAATACAGAACCTAAGAAATCAAAAGAAAAGAAAAACACAGACGCCGCCGGGAATACCTCCCGGCCGGAGGCAACCGGTGCGGCGGTTTGGGAGTCCTTATCTCAGGCAGAAGGTGAAAGGCATCTGGCTGCACAGCTGGCTGATGCTGTCCGCATCCCTTTCACGGAGTCCGGCAGAACCGGGAATGTCTGGGAGATGGATCTGGAAGTGGATGACCTGGACAACTATACCTATGCTTTTGCCGCAGACGGCAGGATTTTCGCTGATCCATACGGGAGGCAGTTTTCCGGGAGAGAGATCTGGGGCGATCCCGCCCAGTCCCACACCGTGATGAAATGCTCCTTTAAGAAGGATGAGCTCTTTGACTGGCAGGGAGACCAGCCCTTAAGGATTCCCTACGAGGACAGCATCATTTACCGCCTTCATGTACGCGGATTTACCAGACATACATCCGCCAAAGTCCCTGGACACGGGACTTTTGAGGGAATCATAGCCATGATTCCTTATCTGAAGGAGCTGGGTATCACCACCCTGGAGCTGATGCCTGTATCAGAGTTCCAGGAAGTAATGGTGGCAGAGCACCCGGCAGACCTGCCATACAGCCAAAAGAAGGCTTTGGGCAGCCAGAAGGGCATAGGCCAGAGCTGCGGGGAGCCTACCGGACGCCTCAACTACTGGGGCTACACCACGTCCCTTCTGATGGCCCCCAAGGCTTCCTACGCAGGTTCGGGAAAGGATCCGCAGGTGGAATTCAAGAAGCTGGTCCGTGCTCTTCACCAGGCAGGGATCGAACTTGTGGCAGAGCTTTATTTTGATGGGAAAGAGAGCTGGAATTACGTGCTGGATGCTGTCCGTTTCTGGGTGCAGGAATACCATGTGGATGGCATCCACCTGACCGGCTACGCGGTCCCTGTCCGTCTACTGGCTCAGGATCCCTATCTGACCCATACCAAGCTGTGGGCCAGCTACTGGGAGGAAGACCAGCTGCGGGAAGAAGTACAGCTACGCAATCTGGACATATCCCAGCCAGCCGCAGATACTCAGCTTCCTGGCAGTACACAGCCCCCGTCAGCCGCAGATACTCAGCTCCCCGGCAGTGGTCAGGCCCACAGCCAGGGCGGCAGTATCCCCCGCCCGAAGCTTACCCGCCGTCTGGCCGAATACAACGACGGCTTCCTCATAGACATGCGCCGTGCTCTCAAAGGTGACGAGGGGCAGATGCGCCCCCTGGTAGACCGTTTCTGCCGCAACCCGGAAGGCTGCGGTGTGATCAACTATCTGGCCACTACCAACGGCTTCACTCTGGCTGACCTTGTGGCCTACGACGAGAAACATAACGAAGCAAACGGTGAGAACAACCGGGACGGAAACGAGAACAACTATTCATGGAACTGCGGCATCGAAGGCCCCACCCGCAAAAAGAAGATCCTGGATCTGCGCAAAAAGCAGGTACGTAATGCTCTGCTACTTTTGTTCCTGAGCCAGGGAACCCCGCTTCTTATGGCCGGGGACGAATTCGGCAATTCCCAGGAGGGCAACAACAACGCCTATTGTCAGGACAATGACATCTCCTGGCTGAACTGGAAGCAGACCAGGGCAGGCCAGCAGCTGACAGAATTTGTCAAATACGTCATTTCCTTCCGCAAGGCCCATCCGGTTTTCCACAAAGCCCATGCCCCCCGGCTCATGGACTATCTGTCCTGCGGCCATCCGGACGTGTCCTATCACGGTCTTAACACCTGGTACCCCGAATTCGAGGATTTCCGCCGCCAGATCGGCATCATGTACTGCGGCTCCTATGGCAGGCGTGCAGACGGCACTCCCGATGACTACTTTTACGTAGCCTGCAACTTCCACTGGGAGCCCCATGAATTTGCCCTGCCAAACCTTCCCAAAGGTATGTTCTGGCACACTGCCTTTGACACCAGCAGTCAGGGAACCAATGGCTACTACCCTGCCGGCAGTGAACCGAAACTGGAAAACCAGAAGCGCTACATGGTTCCATCCCGTACAGTGATGGTTCTTATTGGAAAGAAAGAGAATGTTTCAGAATGGGAACCAGCAGGTAACAGTATGGACAGGTCTGCACACCCGCTGCACTGACTCTGCAAAAACGTAGCGGCCGCGGGCATATGGTCATCGCGAAGAGATTCTAAATGGCCATATGCCGTGACAGTTCAAGGAGTATCTGAACTGTTACACCGGCAGAATCAAAGAAATCGCCAGGAACCCTTAAAAAACCTTGACAAAGCGCCCCAAAACATATATAAATGGTAGAGTACTGTATTGTTGCTTTATAAATGGCGGAGGACTCTCCTTGCTGTCATTTACCATATAGCACCAATACGTTGTTGCAATGACTATTTTAGGAGGAAATGACGATGAACAAGACAGAATTAGTCTCAGCCGTAGCTGAGCAGGCCGGTCTGACCAAAAAGGATGCAGAAGCCGCAGTGAAAGCGTTCACTGATGTTGTTTGTGAAGAATTGAAGAAAGGTGAGAAAGTCCAGCTGGTTGGCTTTGGTACCTTCGAGGTATCCGAGAGAGCTGCAAGGGAAGGCAGGAATCCGAAGACTGGTGAGACCATGCCCATCGCTGCATGCAAGACTCCCAAGTTCAAAGCCGGCAAAGCCCTGAAGGACCTTGTAAACGAATAATCTATGAGACTGGATAAATATCTGAAGGTATCCCGGCTGATCAAGCGCCGGACCGTGGCCAATGAGGCCTGCGACGCCGGACGCGTACTGGTCAATGACAAGCCCGCCAAGGCATCGGTCAATGTCAAGACCGGAGATATCATAGAGATCCAGTTCGGCACCAGTTCCGTCAAAGTGGAGGTGCTGGACGTGCAGGAGACCGTCCGCAAGGACGAAGCAAAAGAATTGTACAGATATCTGTAGAATGGTGGTAACAGTCCCGGCATACCCATATTCCCGGAAGCCGCTTCCGGCACCGGCAGATCAGCCCGGATTGTTATGAAAAGGTATAAAAGAGAAAATCTCCCCATATATTGGACTATGTGTTCCGATAGCGGGGAGGTTTTTTGCATGGATGAGAAGATCGGGAATCGCCCACACGGCTGCCAGATGCAGAACCGTTCCGTGGCGAATCTGACCGGGGTGCGGGAGGTGGTATCCTTTGACGAGAACCAGATCGTCATGGATACGGACATGGGCCTTCTGACCATGAAAGGGAAGGACCTGCATGTCAGCCGCCTGACCGTGGAGAAAGGCGAGGTGGACATCCGCGGCTCTATCGACAGTCTGGCCTACTCTTCCAACGAGGCGTACCGCAAGGAAGGGCAGTCCTTGTTTGCGAGACTGTTTAAATAGGCGGTGGTAAGGTATGAGTCCCAATATACAGATCGAGGCACGTCTTCTGATGCTCAGTATGGCGGCAGGAGCGGGGCTTATGGCGTTATACGATGTGCTGCGTCTGCTGCGTCTGCTGGTGCGCCACAGCGGGCTGGTGATGGGGCTGGAGGACCTGGCTTACTGGAGCTTTGCAGGCTTTGCCATCTTCGGTCTGCTCTATCAGGAAAATGACGGCGCACTGAGGTTCTACGTGATCGGCACGGTCCTGCTGACCATGGTGTGCTATGACCGCCTGTTCAGTGCAATTTTATTTAGGGTATTGAAAAAGCTGGCCGGATGCTTTAGAATAAAAGGACACAGTAAAAAATGATGCCGCCTGCGGCCGTACCTGCGGGAACTGCCGCAGCTGCAAAAGGATCATCCTGTCCCCGTGTGAGGCGCAGCCACCGGCGCCGGATATGGGACTGTGCGGCAGGATCAAAAAGAAGTTGGTGAATGGATGGGAACATATAAGAATACGCCCCGCAGAACAGTGCGGCAAAAGCGCAGGGACCGTTGGAGCAACCGTATGGCGATCCTTGGTATCACGGCTGTAGTTTTCTGTCTGGGATTTGTTGTACATATCAAGAGCATTTCCATGCATAAGCGGGAGCTGGACTACCAGGTGCGGGAGGAGCTGCTGGAGAAGCAGGTACAGCAGGAGGAAAACCGCGCCCGGGATCTGGAGGAGTACCGGGTCTACGTCCAGACCAAGCAGTATATCGAAGAGGTGGCGAAACAGAAGCTGGGACTGGTGATGCCCGATGAAATCCTCTTGAAGCCCAGTCAGCAGTAGCATAAAATCCCTTCCTGCCGCATATAATGTGGCTTAGGAGGGGATTTTTGTGTGGAGACGGACAAGACGCCGGGATATGGCGGATGTAAATATATATACGGCAAAGCGTTTGAAGGACATGGCCCAGTCACTGGGGCTTCTGGCCCAGTCCTGCCAGGATGAGACCAGTGAAGGGAAGGGGCTTACCCGTGAGGATGCCGTGGCAGCCATGCAGATGGCAGCGGCCCTGGTGTGCGGGGACTGCAGCCGGTGCAATCTGTACAGCGGAAGCGAGAAGGAAGACAGCTATTATCTGTACTATCTGCTGCGGTCATTTGAGCAGAAAGGAAAGATAAGTCAGGAGGACATGCCCCGCTTCTTTACGGAACGGTGCCAAAGGCGGGAGGATTATCTGGCACAGCTGAACCGGAATCTGGGGCGTGCAACCATGAACCTGGAGTGGAAAAACCGCTTTCTGGAGAGCCGCGACACGGTCATGGTCCAGTTCAGGGAGCTGGCCGCCATTCTGGAGGAGTTTGCCCACCAGATGGAAGAGGCCAGGGATATCACAGCGCCCAGGGAAGAAGCAGTCCGGCGCATGTTCCGCATGCATCACATGGCGGTGGAGAATCTTCTGCTGCTGGAATATGAGAACCACAGGCGGGAGGCCTATCTGACCCTACATACGACCAACGGAACCTGCGTTACCTCACGGGAGGCAGCGGAGCTTCTGGGACAGGCTCTGGGCAGCCGGGGCTGGTACGCGCCCCGGGACACCCGGAATCTGATCACCCGCCAGACAGCCACAGTACGGTTCACGGAGACCGGCAGCTACCAGATGCTCTACGGAGTGGCCCAGCGGACCGGGGACGGCTCGGAGGTGTCCGGGGACAGCTATACCTACTCAGCCAATACGCCGGGGCAGGTGATGATGAGCCTCTCTGACGGCATGGGCTCCGGCCCCCAGGCAGAGCGGGAGAGCCGCCGGGTGGTGGAGCTGACCCAGCAGCTTCTGGAGGCAGGATTCTCCGCCAGAGCAGCCCTGAAGATGGTCAATACCATCCTGCTTTTGACAGGCAATGAGCCTCACCCGGCAACTCTGGATCTATGCTGTGTGGATCTCTATACCGGCGTCCTGGAGGCCATGAAGCTGGGTGCAGTAGCCACCTTTATCCTGGGGACAGAGGGAATCAGCCTTCTGGAAGCCGGGGAGGTGCCTGCAGGCGTGCTGAGTCCCGTGGAACCACTGCTGCTATCCCGAAAGCTGTGGGATGGCGACAAGATTGTCATGGTCACCGACGGCGTGGTAGACGCCTGCCCAGGAGAGGACAAAGAGGGCGCGCTGTGTGAATTTCTGGAAAATCTGTCCGGGAAGAATGTCCAGGCCATGGCAGAACAGATCCTGGACTTCGCAAGCGGAGCCGGCGAAGAGGCACGGGATGATATGACGGTGCTGGTGGCCGGAGTGTGGAAGCGGGGATGATATGGCTGATCTGGATATTTTAAATCCTAACAGTTCAGACGGTCTGTCTTCTTGCCCCCCCAAAAGTACCGGGGACAAGAAGCATCAGGCGCCCGCCTGATGTCAAATCGGATCAGAAAGCACTTATGCAAGCAAAAGCGTGTTTGCAACACACTTTCTGATCCGATTTGCCGCCCGTCGGAACTATTACTTTAAATCACCCGAAAAAGGGAATTGGCAAAAAGAATTGCATAAAAATGGAAATGTGGGTATATTAAATGGAGGAAATTTATTATTGCAGAAGGCCGCGGTGTGTTCAGGGAAAACAGTGGGATTCCAGGGAAGCACCGTGGAGATGGTTGGACATAAATGATGGATATGCTTTGGAAGGTACGGACATTTATTAAAGAAGAAGACCTGCTGGCCGCCGGGGATAGGGTTCTGGTTGCTTTGTCGGGGGGAGCAGATTCGGTCTGCCTCTTGCTGGTTTTGTCAGAGCTGGCAGGCGAAGGAGGATGGGAGATCCGGGCGATGCATGTGCACCACGGTCTCCGGGGGCAGGAGGCAGACCGGGATGAGGATTTTGTCAGAAAGCTGTGCGGCAGACTGGGTGTGCCGCTTTTTGTCGTGCACAGGGATGTGGCCGGATATGCCAGGGAGCATGGACTGTCTGCCGAGGAGGCAGGCCGTATCCTGCGTTACCAGGCTCTGGAAGAATATGGGAAAAGCTGGGAAAAGAATGTGATAAGCCCGGACAGCCAGGTACGGATTGCCGTGGCCCATCACCAGGATGACAATGTAGAAACCATCCTGCATCACCTTCTCCGGGGCAGCGGGCTTCGGGGGCTGGGAGGGATACTTCCGGCCCAGGGGAACCGGATCCGGCCTCTGCTGTGTGTAAGCCGCAAGGAGATCATGTTGTTCCTGCGGGAGCGGAGACAGGACTGGTGTGAGGACTCCACCAACTGCTCCACGGATTATACCCGGAACCGGATCCGCAGGGAACTGCTTCCTTATATGAAGACGTACATTAATGAGGGAGCAGCAGAGAATATCCTGCGAAGCGGGAATATGTTCAGGGATATAGACCGGTATCTGGCCGGACAGGCAGAAGCCGTGTGGAAACAGGCAGGGGAAATGTCCGTTAAGAATCCATGTGCCAGAATCCGCTGCAAAGCATTTCTGGCCCAGGATCCGGTGATCCGCTCCTATCTGGTCCGCCATATGCTGGATCTGACAGCGCCGGGGCAGAAGGATATTACGGCGCGGCATTTCCGGCAGATTGAGGCATTGGCCGGGAAGCCCAGCGGCAGCAGGTGCGACCTGCCGGGAGCGCTGGCAGCAAAACGGGATTATGAATATCTGGTGGTGGAGGCGGCAGAGCCAGAGACCAGTACCCATAGGAGCAATACCGGAAATACAGCAATGGAAATATCAGCCTGCCCGGGTGTACCGGGGGCTGGAAGCAAAGTGTCCGGAGAAGCTGTCACCTCATTCACTCCGCCTCTTCCCGGCGCAGGCAGTATGCAGGTGGGAAAAATGACCCTTATGACATTCCCGTTAATATCCTCTGCTTCAGCTTCTTCACCGGCAGGATCCCGTTCCCCGGTTTCTGTGGCTGCTTCGGCTTTGGCCGTTTCCTCCAGGTCCTCTGCTTTGTCCCTGACGGACCTGTCAGTACCTGATGAAGGGCCAGGTCCAGATACCGGCCAGACCCCTGATACAGCGGCGTTTTCCCCGGAAAAAGCAAAAGAAATTCCCAAAAACCAGTATACGAAATGGTTTGATTATGATAGAATTAAAGATACGCTATCGATCCGTGTCTGGAGGAAGGGCGATTATCTGACACTCAGGGGCGGGGGACGCAAGATGCTGAACCGCTTTATGATTGATGAGAAGATTTCCAGGGATGTGAGACAGGGGATCCAGGTCCTTGCAGAGGGATCCCATGTGTTGTGGGTGATCGGATACAGGATCAGCGAATATTACAAGATTACTGATGACACGCAGGCAGTATTGCAGGCGGATTGGAACGGAGGAGAAACGGATGGCAGAGAGGATACGTGTCTTGTTGACAGAAGAAGAGGTAAACCGGAGGATCAGCGAGATAGCCGCACAGATCAGCCAGGACTATGAAGGAAGGGCAGTTCATCTGATCTGCGTGCTCAAGGGAGGCGTATTCTTCACCTGCGAGCTGGCCAAGCGGCTGACGGTTCCGGTCAGTCTGGACTTTATGTCCGTGTCCAGCTACGGCGACGATACCAAATCCAGCGGGGTAGTCCGTATCGTGAAGGATCTGGACGAATCCCTGAAGGGCAAGGAAGTCCTGATTGTGGAAGATATTATCGACTCCGGGAGAACTCTTTCCTATCTGATCGAGGTCCTCAGACAGAGAGGGCCGGAGAGCATCCGTCTCTGCACACTTCTTGACAAGCCGGAGCGCCGGGTGAAGAAACAGGTGAAGGTCGATTACACCTGCTTCACCATTCCGGATGAGTTCGTGGTGGGATATGGGCTGGACTATGCCCAGAGGTACCGGAACCTCCCGTATATCGGTGTCGTGGAATTTTAAAATGTACTCCTGGGATCTCATTATGCCTGATTTTGTGAGACCCCGGGAGTACATCAGAACAATAAGGAGGCAGCTTTTGTGAGACAGCAGACGTATCGGATTATGGGGCTGCTGGTTCTGCTGATGTTTTTGATGGGCATGCTTCGGGTCCTGCCGACTACCAGCCACCAGCAGATGACGAACCAGCAGTTTAAGGAAGCCCTGGAGGGCAGCGGGATCCAGAATGTGGTGATCCGGCAGAATGAGCAGACGCCCACAGGCGAAGTACAGATGCAGATTAATGGGGAGACTTATGTCACCTATGTGGCGGATGTGCAGGAGATCCAGAAGCTTCTGGAGTCTAAGAATATTGATTATCTTCTGGGCAATGTTCCCCAGAACAGTTACTGGATGACCGTGATCTTCCCTGTGGTGCTTTCCGCAGGTATGGTGATGATCGTGGTCTTCATGATGAACATGCGGGCAGGCGCAGGCAGCTCCAACTCCAAGATGATGAATTTCGGCCGGAGCCGTGCGCGGCTGAGCCGCAACAGCAATGTGACGTTTAAAAGTGTGGCAGGACTGAAGGAGGAGAAGGAAGACTTAGAGGAGATGGTAGACTTTCTGCGGGATCCCCAGAAGTACACCTCCCTGGGGGCCCGGATTCCCAAAGGCTTTCTTCTGGTGGGGCCTCCCGGAACAGGTAAAACCCTGCTGGCCAAGGCTGTGGCCGGAGAGGCAGGGGTTCCCTTTTTCAGCATTTCCGGATCAGACTTTGTGGAAATGTTCGTAGGCGTGGGTGCATCCCGTGTCCGGGACCTGTTTGAGGATGCCAAGAAGAATGCTCCCTGCATTGTATTCATCGATGAGATCGACGCGGTGGCACGCCGTAGAGGAACCGGCATGGGAGGCGGCCATGACGAGCGGGAGCAGACCCTGAACCAGCTGCTTGTGGAGATGGACGGCTTTGGAGTCAATGAAGGGATCATCGTCATGGCAGCGACCAACCGGGTAGATATCCTGGATCCTGCGATTCTGCGTCCGGGCCGGTTTGACCGGAAGGTGGGCGTGGGCAGGCCGGATGTGGTGGGCCGTGAGGAGATCCTCAAGGTACATTCCCACCGGAAGCCTCTTTCAGAGGACGTGGATCTGAGACGGGTGGCCCGGACTACCTCCGGCTTTACCGGAGCGGACCTGGAGAACCTGATGAATGAGGCCGCGATCCTGGCAGCCAGGGAGAACCGGAAGTTCATCATTCAGTCGGATATTGACCGTTCCTTCGTGAAGGTGGGGATCGGTGCCGAGAAGCGGAGCAGGATTATCTCCGAGAAGGAGAAGCGGATCACCGCCTACCATGAGGCGGGCCATGCGATCCTGTTCCATGTGCTGCCGGATGTGGGGCCGGTTCATACAGTTTCCATCATTCCCACAGGCACCGGGGCGGCAGGCTATACTATGCCCCTGCCGGATGAGGACGAGATGTTCAACACACGGGGCAGGATGCTGCAGAATATCATGGTGTCCCTGGGAGGCCGCATTGCGGAAGAGATCATTTTCGAGGATGTGACCACAGGAGCGTCCCAGGATATCAAGCAGGCGACCAAGATTGCCCGTGCCATGGTGACCCGTTATGGTATGTCAGAGCGTGTGGGGATGATTGATTACGGCAGCAATGAAGACGAGGTATTCATTGGCCGGGATCTGGCCCATGCCAAGAGCTACGGTGAACAGGTAGCCACAACTATTGATGATGAGGTCAAGCGCATTATTGATGAATGTTACCAGAAGGCGAAGACAATTATACTGGAGCACCAGTCGGTGCTGGAGAGCTGCTGTGCGCTCCTGATTGAGAAGGAAAAGATTGGACAACAGGAATTTGAAGGGTTATTTGGGACGTAGTAAATGTGCATAAAAAACGTGGAAAAATTTTTTTCGGTTTGTGCACACTTATTTTGGGAGGTATGCTATTATAATAGACGTAACCCCCCAATACATTATATAGTTTTTGCTACACCCCATAAGAAACGAAATACCTTCTCCTGAAAGAGCCAGCTGCATAGCTGGCTCTTTCGCTTTCTCTTGTGTTGTGTAACGAATATATGCTATACAAAAGTCACAGGGGAAGGTGGTATCAGCTGTGGCGGCAGGAAGGAAAGAAATTATGGCAGAACAGAAGGATACTTTGAACCGACAGGCATTATTTACAGATGAGACCCAGGACTATCGCAGACCTGAGGAGCCAGATACCGGGGATCTGGTATGCCTGCGTTTCCGCACAGCCAGAGATAATGCAGATCATGTATATTATATTGAGGAAGAGACTGGGACTAAGGCTGGGATGGCCAGGGTCTCGTCCGATGAGCTGTTTGATTATTATGAATATCACCTGATTGCTGATGAGGTGGTGCAGTACTATTACTTCGAGATCGTCAGGGGGATGGAGACAGTCTTCTACAACCGCCTGGGGATCGTGAAAGAGCCGGATATGGAGGCAGCTTTTCGGATCACCCCCGGTTTCCACACGCCAGAGTGGGCCAAGGGCGCGGTTATGTACCAGATCTTTGTGGACCGGTTTTGCAATGGGGATCATTCCAACAATGTGATGGAACAGGAATATGTCTACGTAGGGCGCCCGGTTCATTTTGTGGACCGCTGGGATCAGAATCCGTCCACCATGGATGTGGGCTGCTTCTATGGCGGCGACCTGCAGGGGGTCTGGGATAAGCTGGACTATCTCCAGGACCTGGGGATCGAGGTCATTTACTTCAATCCCCTGTTTGTGTCTCCTTCCAATCATAAGTATGACACCCAGGATTATGATCACATTGATCCCCATTATGGGGTGATCGTAAAGGATGGTGGGGAGAATGTGGCGCCGGACGCCCGTACCAATAAGGGAGCCACCCGCTATCAGCTGCGCAGTGCCGACCCGGAGAATCTGGCGGCCAGCGACCAGTTCTTTGCCCGGTTCGTGGAGGAGGTTCACCGCCGTGGGATGCGGGTGATCATAGACGGTGTGTTCAATCACTGCGGCTCCTTCAACAAATGGATGGACCGGGAGGGAATCTACGCCAGCCAGGGCAGCTATGTCCCCGGCGCTTACCATGATAAAAAGAGTCCCTACCGGATGTTCTTCCGATTCGGCCCTAACAGCAAATGGCCGGATAACAGTCATTACGAGAGCTGGTGGGGCTTTGACACCCTGCCCAAGCTGAATTACGAGGAGTCGGAGACCCTGCTTCACCATGTGCTGGAAATTGCCCGAAAATGGGTCTGTGCCCCTTACTGCGTTGACGGCTGGAGGCTGGACGTGGCCTCGGATCTGGGCCACAGTGAGGAATTCAACCACCGGTTCTGGCGGGAGTTCCGCAAAGCGGTCAAGAAGGCCAATCCCCAGGCTGTCATCCTGGCGGAGCATTACGGAGATCCCAGGCCCTGGCTCATGGGGGATGAGTGGGATACCATCATGAATTACGATGCATTCATGGAGCCTGTATCCTGGTTTCTGACTGGCATGGAGAAGCACAGCGACGAGTACCGGGAGGAGCTGGACGGGGACGGGGATCAGTTCTTCGCCTCCATGGAGCGGGCCATGAGCCGGATGCAGACCCAGTCGGTGATGACTTCCATGAACCAGCTGTCCAACCACGATCACAGCCGTTTTCTGACCCGGACCAACCGCATGGCAGGACGGATCGGTACAGCGGGGCCGGAGTTGGCCGGCACCGGCATCAACCTGGGACTCTACCGGGAGGCGGTACTGATCCAGATGACCTGGCCCGGTGCGCCCACCCTCTACTATGGGGACGAAACCGGCCTGTGCGGCTGGACGGATCCGGACAACCGCAGGACATATCCCTGGGGCAGGGAGGATTATGAACTGATTGAGTTCCACAAGTATCTGATCTGGCTTCATAAGAAGCTGCCGGCCCTGCGTCGCGGCTCTGTGAGGAAACTTCTCTCCGGTCAGAACGTGATCGCCTACGGACGGATGCGTGGGACCAGTCTGTGTGCCGTCGTGGTAAACAACGGCGCATCCACCCGGAACCTGCAGCTTCCCGTGTGGGAGCTGGGCGCTGCTGACGGCGCCATTTTCCACCGCCTGATGCTGACCACAGAGCAGGGCTATGACTCCGGGCGCATGGATTACATGGTGAAGGACGGCTGCATAGAGGTGGAGCTGCCGGAGTACTGCGGGATGCTGCTGGAGACACACGCATGATCAGCACTAACTGATAGCATTACATTGTGGTGATGTATCGTTACAAATCTGCCGGGATTTTGCCGGAACTACTACATTCTTGCTCCGGGCACCGGACATAGAAGCGGCAGTTGTGATTGATGAGGTAACCGATTCCGGATTGAAAATTGACAGAAAGGAGAAGAAGGTTGATATCTGCCAGACGGTATTAGAGCGTGTCTGAAAATTCATTCCCGGCATCTCCACAAGGGACGCCTTCGGTGTGCACGCCCCACTTCGCGGTACACCGCAGGCGTCCCTTGGGAGATTTGGGCCAAATTCAGGTTACAAGCCCACTATGCGCCCTTTATTTGGCCCAAATATCCCATAAAGCGGAACGCACAGCTACCGGAAAGCAATTTTCAGACACACTCTGGTGTTTTGTCTGGTAAATTCGTCCGGTAATTCTGTTTTTAAAACTAAAAAAGCTTCCGGAAACCCCGAAAGCCACATAAATTCAAAAAATAAAGAGCGCGAGACGGGACTCGAACCCGCGACCCCGACCTTGGCAAGGTCGTACTCCACCAACTGAGCCACTCGCGCATATCTTAACAACAAAATTATAATAACATATTTGCAGAAAAATTTCAAGTGCTTTTTGAAATTTTTTAAGCGGGTGATGGGAATCGAACCCACATATCCAGCTTGGAAGGCTGGTGTTCTACCACTGAACTACACCCGCAAAGTGCCTTGGACCGGAATCGAACCAGTGACACGAGGATTTTCAGTCCTCTGCTCTACCAACTGAGCTACCAAGGCATAATCAATTTTCAACACAGACTCTCGATAGAAGCTGCTTTCATATACTGGCACTACGAAAATCCGGCGATGGAGGTCTGCCTTACATCCTCCGCTCCGGAAGTGGATGGAGGTGGATTCGAACCACCGAAAGCACAGCTAACAGATTTACAGTCTGCCCCCTTTGGCCACTCGGGAACCCATCCAGACTGTGTATATGTTTCATAAACGATTTACATCTTACCACAGGAGACAGAAAAAATCAAGATGTTTTCCGATTTTTCTTCCAGCCTGCTTGATTTAAAGAGGAAAATGGAGTAGGATGAAACTATTCGCCCTATAGGTTTTAGAGGGCAGCCGTGGGGCAGATCGACAGAAAGGCAGAAGAAATGGAATGTTCATATAGAATCGAGAATGGCAGGGCTGTCATCGACAAGATCCTGGATCCGGGGCAGAGTGTTGCAGTTCCGGGAGAGCTGGATGGGTACCCGGTCACAGAACTGGGCGCCTATGCGCTGGCAGACAGTGATGTAGAGGAGCTGTATCTGCCTGCCAGACTGGTGAAGATCGGAGCCTATGCATTTTATAACTGTAAGAATCTCCGGCGGATCACCTGCTATGGCCGGACAATGGATCTTGGGACAGGACTATTTGCCGGAGTACAGACTGTGGAATATCTGGATATCACGTTGTTGTGCGGGGAACGCTCCTGCCTGAAGGAACTTCTGTCCGAACTGCGTCAGACCCTGCGTGTGCGGATCCGGGAAGTGGAGTCAGACGCCGGAAGGAATCCGGCAGAAGGAAGCGCCATTGGGGCTGCCAGGGGGAATCCGGCAGAAGGAAGTGCCATTAGGGTTGCCAGGGGGAATCCGGAAGAAGGAGGAGTCCCTGAGTCTGCCAGAATGAATCTGACAAAAGAAGGTGACTATGTCGCCGGAGCGGAGACGGTTATGGGAAAGAACCAGGCTGCCGGAGATATCTCCCATGCCCGCCTGATTTTTCCGGAATATTACGAGGATTCCGTAGAGAATACCCCCGCCCGCATCGTCTCCATCGAGACCCATGGCTGTGGGCACCGGTACCGTTACTGCTTTCAGAACCGGGTGTTTCAGTACAAGGACTATGACGCCATCTTTCCTCACATGAAAGTTCAGGAGCCGGAGGCCCTGGCGGCGGAACTGGCTTTCTGCCGTCTCCGGTACCCTCTGGGGCTGACAGAGACCTGCGCCGGAGAGTATCGTGCCTATCTGGCAGAACACTGGCAGACTGCGGGCCGGATCTTGATCCAGGCGGACCGCCCCCGTTGTGACCATGCCACGAACCTGGATCCGGGCCAGCTTCCCTGGCTGGTGGAGCAGGTGCTGGAGCCGGAAGCTCCGGACCGTGTACTCACGGAAATGCTCCCGTCTTACATTACCATGGCCCAGAAACTCGGGGATACGGAGATGGTCAGCTGGATGATGGATTATAAATATAAGCGCGGCAAAAATATAGTCCCGGACCAGTTCCGGCCTTCGACACTACCAGCCCCACGTCCGAGGCGTTTTAAATTATAAAAGAATTTTCGCCCCAGGGCTTGCCGTATCCCAGAAACAGAGAATCCTCGCTACAAGAATTACCACCAGTAACACATACGCCATACCCATTATCCAGGAAGGAGTCCTCATGATTGACCCAACCCGCCACCGGCAGCTGGAAGAACTGAATATTGTGAATCTGTGCACCCGGATCCTGCAAAACTCCAGAAATGAGCTGTACTTAAACATGCGCTACCTGGACATTTCTCTCAGCAGTCTGGGTTTTGAGGCGGATCCGGCCTGCCGGGGCCTGGGGACCGACGGGTTTGTCATCTACTATCAGCCGGAGATCCTGGGACGGCTCTATGGCCGGGGCAGGGTGGTGGTGAACCGGGCATATCTGCACATGGTGCTCCACTGTCTGTTCTGCCATATGGACACCCGCGGAAGCCGGGATGAGAAGCTGTGGAATCTGGCCTGCGATATGGCGGCAGAGTCGGTGATTGACGGTCTCTACTTACCATGCATTCATGTCCCGGCCACCCTCTACCGGCGGGACTGGTACGGGCGGCTGGGTAAACGGCTTCAGGTACTGAATGCCCAGGGAATCTACCGCATTCTGCGGGAAATGGATCTGCCTGAAAAGAGCCTCCGGCGGCTGGCGGAGGAATTCTATGTGGACGATCACCAGTACTGGCAGCTGCCGGAGGATGCACCAAAGAACAGCGTGGTGCGGCAGAACCAGTGGAGCGACAACCGGGACAAGCTCCAGACGGAGATGGAGACCATGGGCAATCAGGAGGATGAGGAATCCGGAAGCCTTCTGGAGCAGGTGCGGGTGGAGAACCGGGAACGTTATGATTACCGGCATTTCCTGCGGAAATTCTCCGTGCTGCGGGAGGAAATGCAGGTGGATCAGGATTCCTTTGATTATGTGTTCTACACCTATGGCCTGGAGCTGTATGGCAATATGCCCCTGGTGGAGCCGCTGGAATCAAAGGAGGTCAGCCGGATCCAGGACTTTGTGGTGGTGATCGACACATCCATGTCCTGCTCCGGGGAGCTGGTGCGCCGCTTCCTGGAAGAAACCTATGATGTGCTGTGTCAGGCGGACAGCTATTTTTGTAAGACCAATATCCATATCATCCAGTGCGACGAGCAGATCCAGGAGGATAAGCGGATCACCTGCCGGGAGGAGCTGGAAGCATATCTGGAGCATTTCACCATCATCGGTCAGGGAGGCACGGATTTCCGTCCGGCCTTTGAGCATGTGAACCAGATGGTGAAGCAAGGCGAGTTCCACAAGCTTAGAGGGCTTTTGTATTTCACCGACGGTGAAGGTATCTACCCGGTGAAACGGCCGGTCTATGATACGGCATTCGTGTTTGTGAAGGATCAGTATACGGATATCTCCGTACCGGCCTGGGCCATAAAGCTGATCCTGGAGCCGGAGCAGATTCTGGAGAGCCAGGCGGCAGACACGCTCTAGAGCGTGTCTTACAACTCATCCCAGCCAACCGGGAAGCAGGCTCTGATCCATAGAAATAATGTGTTGAAAGAGGAAAGAGGCATGAATATCAAGCGAGCAAAACAGGAAATTCAGGACACCATAGAGGCGTACCTGATGAAAGACGAGTACGGCGCCTATGTGATCCCCCCTGTCCGGCAGAGACCGGTGCTGCTCATTGGCCCGCCAGGGGTGGGGAAGACCCAGATCATGGAGCAGATTTCACAGGAGTGCCGGATCGGGCTGGTATCCTACACCATTACCCACCACACCAGACAGAGCGCCATCGGCCTTCCTTTTATTGAGCACAGGACTTATGGCGGCCGGGAATATGCGGTGACCGAGTACACCATGAGCGAGATCGTTGCTTCTATATATAATAAGATTGAGCAGACCGGGCTTCCTGAGGGGATTCTCTTTATTGATGAGATCAACTGTGTGTCCGAGACACTGGCTCCTACCATGCTCCAGTTCCTCCAGGGCAAATCCTTTGGAAACCACAAAATACCCAGGGGCTGGATCATCGTAGCCGCCGGGAATCCCCCGGAGTACAACAAATCTGTTCGGGAGTTTGACATCGTGACTCTTGACAGGATCCGGCGGATCCAGGTGGAGCCGGATTATGAGGTGTGGAAGGAATATGCCCAGCAGCAGGAGATTCATCCGGCAATACGTTCTTACCTGGGTGTCCGCAGGCAGCATTTCTGCCGGATCGAGACTACGGTGGACGGTAAGCTGTTCGCCACTCCCAGGGGCTGGGAGGATCTGTCCCGGCTGGTGGAGGTTTACGAGAAGCTGGGCAAGGCAGTGGACCGGGAGCTTGTCCAGGAGTACATCCAGTTCCCTAAGATTGCCAGAGACTTTGCCAATTACCTGGAGCTTTACCACAAGTATCAGGACGACTACCAGGTGGAGGCAGTTCTGGCAGGCCAGGTGGAGGAACGGGTATACGACAAGCTGGAGAAGGCACCATTTGACGAGCGGGTCAGTGTGGTGGGACTCCTTCTGTCGGCCCTGAACCAGTCCTTCCGCCAGGTGTGTCTGATGGAAGAGATGATGGAGCTGCGCAGAAAGCTGCTGAAGGAATTCCACGAGGCCCAGGGTTTCCCGGACAGTCTGCCGGGACTTCTGGAGACCTGGCGCGCGGACCAGGACAAGCTCTGGGACAACGGCATGGTATCCCGGCAGGAACACCGCAGGATACTGGCCGTAACCGAGAAAATGGAGCAGGATGCACAGCTGCTGCGTCAGGAAGGTCTGTTGGGAAATGGAACCGCAGCGGAGCCGCACCAGGAAGGTCTGTTGGGAAATGAATCCTCAGCGGAGAAGACTTGTGCTGGTGGAGAATATATGCAGCAGCGGGCAGATGCTGCCTGGGACAGGCTTCGGGAACTGTTCGGGGCAGACAGCGACAGGTATGAGACTCTCATAGATGAAGCAGGCATGCGTCTGGAACACGCTTTTAATTTCATGGAGGCGGCATTTGGCGGCAGCCAGGAGATGGTGTTGTTTGTCACAGAATTGAACACGGGATTTTACAGTGTCCGGTTCCTGCAGCAATATGAATGCCAGCGTTACTATGAGTACAACCGGAATCTGCTGTTTGCCGGCGAGGAGCAGGAGATCCGGGAGGGACTGGAAGCAGCGTTCAGGTAAGAAAAGGGGCAGAAGGGAGATGGACATACTGACATGAGTACAGAAACAGGAGAAGCTATGGTTCTGGAAAACATCCGGAAACTGATGCCTGGGCTGGGAGCTTTCGGGGTCCGGCTGCTGGTGGCCGTGGTCATCATCGTCGTGGGAATCAGATGTGTGAAAATACTGCGGAAATTTACGGGCCGCATGTTTACCCGCATGGAGCTGGACGCCAGCGTGTCAGGCTTCCTGATGGCCGTGATTGATGCTGTGGCCTATGCGGTAGTGGTTCTGATCGCGGCGGAGAAGATCGGCATCCCGTCGGCTTCTATCATCGCGCTGCTGGGTTCCGCCACTCTGGCTGTGGGTCTTTCACTCCAGGGGAGTCTGGCCAATCTGGCCGGAAGCATTCTGATCATGCTGACCCGGCCCTATGCGGTGGGAGATTACATTATCAGCGGCGGGATCGAGGGAACGGTACAGAACATCGGTCTGGTATATACTACATTGACGACACCGGATAATAAGCGGATTACTGTTCCTAATGGGAACATTTCCAATAGTATTGTTACCAATGTGACGGCCCAGGAGACACGGCGGGTGGATATCGAGGTCACCATCAGCTATACGTCAGATATGGGCAGGGCCAAAGAGCTGATGCAGCAGATCTGCCAGGATCATCCCCTGGTTCTGGCAGAGGAGGGGATCACCGTGTATGTGGGAGAACTGGCCCAGAACGGTGTGGTCGTGGGGGTGCGCAGCTGGACCCGGACACCGGACTACTGGGCCGCACGCTGGGATATCCTGGAGACAGTGAAGCGGCAGTTCGACAGCCACGGGATCGAGATCCCCTTCGCGCAGCTGGATGTGAGGGTAAGGCGGGAAGAAGGTGGGGACAATCCCTTTTCGTAACAGTTCAGACAGGGCTTCTTGTCCCCTAAAAGCGTCGGGGATAAGAGGCCCCGGGGGTCTGGCCGACGTCAAATCGGATAAGAAGGTGCTTATACAGGCAAAGGTGAGTCAGCAGCACACTTTCTCATTTGATTTGCCGCCCGCCCGATGTGGGAAATTGGCCAAAAACAGTCTTACAAGCGAGCTTGATGCCTGTTTTTGTCCGGTTTCCCTGTCCCATGAACTGTTACAAATCTGCTAACCGCTAAAATGCAGCTTGACATGGCAGCATATTTTGTGTTATGGTTTGAAATAATGCAGTGCCAGCCATATGGAGTACTACATAACTGGTTCGAGAACCTCCCAGTATAAAAAACTAGGCAAATTACACACCTGGAGAACCGCTATGGATGGTTTCTCCGGATGCCTTCGTATGCGGAAAAGTTCCGTCAGCATTTATTTCCAAAAGTCTTCGTGACAGAAAGGGTTTCGTTGGCATTTTATGCGTATGTACGAATACTTAAAGGAATAGCAGGCGCTCCCTTTTCCATACAAAGGCATGAAAAGAGATGAGATAGCTGTGTTTGCCATGTCTGGGATTCCACACATGGGCAGACGCAGCTTTTATTCGTGTGAAGCAACGGGCCAGACGGGCATGCTTGCGTAGAGGCAACGGCCAGGGACATGCTGGCCTGCAGGATGCGGAATATTTGACATCGGACTGACGCCGTCCGTTTCTTGTTCCTGACGCTTTTCGGGGGCAGGAGGATGGCTTGTCTGGACTGTTACAATTAGAAAGGCAGGAGTGATATGGGCAGGAAAGTGGTTATTGACTGTGATCCGGGGATAGACGACAGTCTGGCTCTGATGCTGGCGCTCTCCATGGAGGAGCTGGAGGTATTGGGGATCACTGTCGTGTGCGGCAATTCTCCGGTGGAGATGGGATTTGAAAATGCAAAAAAGATCCTAAAGCATATGGGGCGTCTGGATGTGCCGGTATTCATGGGAGCCGGCGCGCCCATGAGACGTGAGTATGTCAATGCACTTGACACCCATGGCTCCGATGGTCTGGGCGAGAGCTTCCTGGAACCGGTGCCTGGGTACCGGCAGCAGGAGGCAGCGGTGGATTTTTTGAAACGGATTCTTAGAACCGGGGAATGCTCTGTCATTGCCCTGGGTCCCCTGACCAATCTGGCGCAGCTCATTATGACAGACCGGGAGGCATTTGACCGGATCCAGGAGCTGGTGTCCATGGGAGGGAATTTCCGCAGCCATGGGAACTGTTCGCCGGTAGCGGAGTACAACTACTGGGCTGACCCGGACGCAGCAGCGCTGGTGTACCAGACGGTGGAGGAGAATGCGGAGGCAGAGGCACAAAGTGAGGCAGTGAGTGCAGGGGCCGGAGCCGATGCGGCAGCGAGAGCAGCAGCCAAAACTGGTGAGGCAGTGAGTGCGGGGGCCGGAGCCGGTGCGGCAGTGGGAGCAGCAGCCAAGGCTGGTGCGGCAGTGAGTGCAGGGGCCGGAGCCGGTGCGGCAGTGGGAGCAGCAGCCAAAACTGGTGCGGCAGTGAGTGACGGAGCCGGAGCGGCAGTGGGTAAAGCAGCCGAATCCGTGGCGTCCCAGGCGAATATGCAGGAGACAAAGGATGGATCAGGGGATCAGGGGGGCAGGATATCAGATGCTGTCTTCCCGCGCCGTCTCAGCCGTATCCATATGGTTGGCCTGGATGTGACAAGAAAGATCGTCCTGACTCCGGATCTTCTGGAATATTTAAACCGGCTGGATTCTTTTCATGGGGATTTCATCCGGCGGATCACGAAATTTTACTATGATTTCCACTGGCAGTGGGAGCATCTGGTGGGATGTGTCATCAATGACCCGCTGGCAGTGGCCTATTTTGCAGACCGGAGCCTTTGCCACGGTTTCGAAGCTTATGTGGATGTGGAGACCGGGGGTATTTGCCTGGGGCAGACGGTGGTGGATTCCATGAATTTCTACCGCAGGCAGCCTAATACAGTGGTGCTGGATGAAACGGATGCGAAGGCATTTTTCTATAAGTTCTTTGGTAAGCTGCTGAAGAAGGAGCGGGCGGAACTGGATCTGCTGGAGACAATATGCAGGATGTAAGACAAGTAGGATAAAGAACCGGAAAGGAGTATCAATATAACATGAAACAACAAATCAGTGTATATCATATCTGCCTGCTGGCCCTGGCTGTGTGCATCAATCTGGCCGGAGGTCAGCTGGCGCTGACTCTGCGTCTGCCAATTTACCTGGACAGCATCGGAACCATGATGATCGGCGCCCTCTGCGGGCCGGTATATGGGATGTTGCCGAACCTGCTGAGTGGAATCATCTTCGGGATGACTACGGATATTTATTCCTTGTATTTTGCACCGGTAGGCATGGTGGTGGGCCTGATGAGCGGTCTGGTGTGGAAGAAGGGGCGGCCCTGGGGCTGGCGTGTGGGGCTGGCGGCTCTGGCAGTTACGGTGCCAGGGACATTGCTGAGCTCCCTGATCTGCGCAGGACTTTTCGGCGGAATCACCTCCTCTGGCTCTACGATCCTGGTGCAGCTTCTGGCCCGGACACCCCTGGGCATGACAGCCAGCGTATTCCTGGTTCAGATCGTCACCGATTATCTGGACCGGCTGGTGAGCATGTTCCTGGTTATCCGCCTGCTTCAGGTTCTGCCAGACAAGATGCGTCAGCAGGTGAAGGTGAGGGGGTAAGGGCGGATGTTTGGGATGCCGTCAAAGAGTAGCGGGTGATTTTATTCCGCCTAAAAATACTAAAAGGAGGTTCATATGGGAATCCCATCCGAGCGTTACAGCCGCATCACAGACAAAAACCAGCGGGAGATCTGCCTGTTGCGCGGCTTTCCCTGCGCCTGGGGGAAATGCAGCTTCTGCGATTACATCGATGACAATGGCCGGGATGCTGAAGAGATGGCGGCGCTCAATGCCCAGGTCCTTGCCCGGGTCACCGGCGAATTCGGCGTGCTGGAGGTCATCAACTCCGGCAGCTGCTTTGAGCTGCCGCCCCAGACCCAGGAGGAGATCATCTGCATCATCGAAAAAAAGCACATCGGGAAGCTGTTTTTCGAATCCCACTGGATGTACCGGAAGCAGGTTCCTGCCATGCGGGCCAGGATCCCGGTACCCATCATTTTCAAGATCGGCGTGGAGACCTTTGACAATGACTTCCGCCAGCGGGTTCTCAACAAACATGCGGACTTTACCACACCGGAGGAGGTAGCTGCGTATTTCGACTCCCCCTGCCTGATGGTGGGCATCCAGGGCCAGACCCGGCAGATGATCGCCAGGGATATAGAACTCCTGAAGAAGTATTTCAAGCTGGGAACCGTCAATGTCTACAATAACAACACGACCCCCATCCGCCGCGACGAAGAGCTGGTCTGCTGGTTCATGAAGGAATACCGCTGGCTTCTGGACGATCCGGC
>Ga0137308_101364_pt1 | contig 24718 bp, 20 predicted proteins | sample Inofrocosms_June_FD_97181 | JGI IMG/M metagenome (GOLD analysis project Ga0137308, IMG submission 97181) | Mouse cecal microbial communities from Vienna, Austria - N-Acetylneuraminic and N-Acetylglucosamine D2O microcosms_June | ecosystem: Host-associated > Mammals > Digestive system > Large... | reverse complement strand
ACGCCGCCAGTGTGTAATTCCGGCTGGTGCTGAGACTGTCGGCCAGGGTGCGGTAGTCTCCGGTGTTGTTCACCTTATAGACGATCTTATAGGTGCCGGGGAAATTGTAGGTGCCGGTGACAACCTTATCCAGCCGGACGGCGGCGGGCAGGGTGTCGCGCCAGTAGAACGACTGGAGCATGACGTTGCTGGTGTTGCCGATCCGGGAGAACACATAGCGGACAGGCTGGCCGCTGGTGGCCTCCTTGGGGCCGGTCTTTTCAATGGAAACGCCGGTTGACAGGCTCTTATTGGTGATTTCCAGCTTGACAATCTGGCCGCTGTACTCCAACACGGCGGTATAGGTTTCCGAGGACGCGCCGTAGTTGGCCGGAGCCTTTGTCTCCCGGATGGTGTAGCGGCCCAGGGGGAGGGCCTTGGAGGACGCGAGGCCGTTGGCCCCGGTCACGATGGTGTCCACCTTGTTTCCGTTGCGCTCATTGTAAATCTCAAAGGTGGCCCCCTCCAGCAGCGTACCGGCGGGCAGGCCATTGGTGGCGTTGTAGTCCGCAGACTTCTTGATAATTTGGATTTGCCCCCGGACGGCGGTGTTAGGCCAGGTAATGGTGGTACAGCCGCCGTATTCCACATAAATGGTCTTGGGCTGGGTGTCCAGAATATAGCCGGGGGCACATTCAATCTCCCGGATGGTGTACTTACCGTCCGCGAGGCCCTGGTCGATATACACATAGCCCTCGTTGTCGCTCTGATAGGTGCCCACGGGATTCCCCTTGGCGTCGGAGAGCAGAAACGTCACGCCGTAGATGCCCTCGCCGGTGAGACTGTCCACCTTATGAATGAGGGCGCTCCCGGTCTGCCGGTTGGTGATCTCCAGTGTAGCCGTGCCGCCGTCCTTTACTTCGATTTGGTGGGGGGTATCGTCCAACTGATAGCCCTTGGCCGCTTTCAGCTCCGTCACCTGATACCAGCCCTTTTCCGCTTCGGGCAGGGAAATAACGCCGTTTTGGTCGGTGGTATAGGTGCCGACAATTTCCCCGTTGAGCTTGCGGATTTCAAACTGAACTCCCTTAATGCGCTCCCCGGTTTCCTCGTCCTTTTTGATGATGGTGAGGCCCCCGATTTTGGTATTATACACGGTGATGGTCTGCGTGTCGCTGGCGTTTACCTTGACGGTCTGCGTCCTGGTTCCTTCGTCCATGACGTAACCGGGCAGGGGCTTGGTTTCGGTGATGACCAGCGTGCCCACCACGCCGGAAATGCGGATTTCGCCGTTGGCGTCGGTCTTATACAGGCCCTTGCTGGACAGGTGGCCGTAGTCGTCGTCCAGATAGCTCCCGTCCGAGTAGGTGATCTGGAACTCCACCCCGGCCAGCGGCTCCCCGGTCTGCTTGTCCAGCTTCTTCACCACGATACAGCCCTGCTTCTGATTGTAAAAGCGGAGGGTCTGCGCCTCGCCCACCTTGATTTTGATGGACTTGGGCGTAGTGTCGAGGACATAGCCCTCCAATGTCTTGATCTCCTTGGCGGTAATGGTCACGCCGGGTTCCAGGCCCTCAATCACAATGCGGCCATTCTCGTCGGTGATATACTCGCCGTTGGAGCTGCCTACCACCTGACCATTGGACTCCGTTACCAGGAAAGTTACCCCTTTCAGCGGGTCCGTGGTCCCGGTGACATACTTCTCAATGACCAGCCGGGTCTTGGGGTCGTTCTCAAACGTCAAATCGTTGCCGCCGCCAGTCCCGCCGTTGTTCCCGGTATTGCCGCCGCCCGAACTGCCGCCCGTGCCGCTGGTGACACTGTTGGAGCCGTTGCGGACAATGATGGTCTGCGGGGTGGTGTTCAGCACATAGCCGCTGGGGACCTTGCTCTCGCTGACCACAATGGTACTGCCGGGAACGAGGCCGGATACGGTCACAGTCCCGTCCTTGCCGGTGGTGTAGCGGCCCAGCACGGTCCCGTTGCCGTCCTTAACAGTAAATTCCGTGCCGGGGACCGGCTTGCCGGTCACGGAGTCCAGCTTGGTCAGGGTCAAACTGCAAAGAGGCTCATTGAGAAACACAAGGGTCTGTGTGTCCTCCGGGTTGACGGTGACGGTCTGCGTCTGGGTAGACTGGTCGATCACATAGCCGGGAGCCGCCTTGACCTCCTTGGCAACAATAGTCCCGGTCACGCCGGAAATACGGATTTCTCCCTTATCGTCGGTGGTATAGAGGCCATTGGAGGACAGATGCCCATTGTTATTGTCCACATAGCCGCCGGAGGCGTAGGTGAGCTGGAACTGTGCCCCGGCGATCAGATTGCCGGAAACACTGTCCTTTTTCTGGATGACCAGCGTACCGGCCTTTTTATTCCAAAACGTCAACTGCTGGACTTCCCCGGCCTTAATCAAAATGTCCTGGGGCGTACCGTCGAGGACATAGCCCTCCACGGTCTTGATTTCCCTGGCGATAACGGTTGTGCCGGGTTCGATACCGTCCAGAACGATCTCCCCCGTCTTGTCGGTGTAGTAGGTCCCATCGTCCGGGCCAACAGCGGCCCCGGAGCCGTCCACCACCTTGAAGCACACGCCGGAAAGCGGTTCATTTTCAGTGCCCTCAATAAATTTTCGGATAATCAGGGTGGTGGTAGGCTCGTTGTCAAAAATCAGGCTGTTGGCAACGCCGGTACGGACAACGATATTTTTCGGGGTTTCGTCTTTGATATAGCCGGTGGGGGCCTTGCCCTCGGACACCACGATAGTGGCGTTGGGAGCCAGCCCGGAAACCGTTACCGTTCCGTCCGTCCCGGTGATATACCGGCCATTGTTGGGGCCGATAGCCCTGCCCTCGCTGTCCCGGACCAGGAACTCTGCCCCTTTCAGCGGCTTCTTGGTCACAGCGTCCCGCTTCAAAATAGTGAGGGTACAGAGAGGGTCATCGTAGAAACGGAGGGTCTGCGTATCCCCGGCGTTGACCACAACGGTCTGCGGGGTGGGGTCCGCCTGATAATTGTCCGGGGCCTTGACCTCGGATACCACATAGGTTCCGGGGAGCAGCTTGGACAGCACGATCTGGCCGCTGCGGTCGGTGGTGTAAAGGCCGTTGGAGCTGGTCAGGCCCTCGTTGTCCGGGGTCAGCTTCCCGTTGGCGTTGGTGATTTTGAACTGAGCGCCGGAGAGGGGCAGCTTGGTCACACTGTCGTACTTCTCCACGATCAGCCCGCCCTTGGGGGTGTTGGTTATGATAACGGTCTGCGTATCGCCATTGGCCCCAATGACCACGTTGGTGCTGGGGCTGTCCATGACATACCCTGCCGGGGCTTTTGTTTCAGTCAGTACATAGGCCCCCGGCGCGAGGTTGGTAACGCGGATTTCGCCGTTGCTGTCGGTGATAAACAAGCCGTTCTGCGTCAGGGTGCTGTCGCCAATTACGCCGTCCAGCCCCACTTCACACCCTGCGGCGGTAGCCAACCGAAACTCCGCGCCGGGGAGGGGCTGGCCTGTGAGACTGTCCCGCTTCTGGATAATCAGACTGCCTTTCGGCTGGTTCTTAAAGGTGAGGGTAACGGTGCGGCCCTCCTTGATCTGCACGGTCTGGCTCTGGCTTTCGATGATAAAACCGGCAGGGGCGCGGGTTTCCGTAACTACCACACTCTTGCCGGGTTTTAGCCCGCTAATGCGGATTTCGCCGTTCTCGTCGGTGCGGTATATGCCGTTGCTGTCCCCGATCAGGGTGCCGTCCGCGTACATGATTTTGAACTCGGCGTCCTGGAGTGTAATGCTGGGGTTGACGGAGCATACCTTTCTGATAAGCAAAATCCCGTCCGGGGCGTTGTCAAAGCGGACGGTGACAACGCTCTGCTCCCCGCTGTCGGCCAGAAACACCGTCTCGGAGGCGTTGATGATGGAATACCCGTCAGCCGGGTCTACTTCCTCCACCACATAGGTTCCGCTTTTCAGCCCTGTCCAAATGGCGGTGCCGTTCTTCCCGGTCACTTTCTGACCGATGACCGTGCCGCCCGTGCCACTGGTTCCACCCAGGAAACGCAGTTGGAACGTGCATCCGGGCAGGGCCTCATGGGTCACACTGTCGTATTTCTCCACAATAATTCCGTTCAACGGCTCATTCTGGAAGGTCAGGGTTTTGCTCTCGCCGCCGTGGATAATAACGCGCTGGGTGGTGGGTTCCTTCATCTGGAAGCCGGGGGCGGGGGCCACCTCAGTCACGGTGTACTCGCCGGGGTACATCTTCTTCCCCTGCTCATGCACCTTGATCTGACCGTTGGCGTCGGTGAAAATATACCCGTAGTCAATGGAGCCGGGAGCGTCCGCCGCCTCGCCGTTGCTGGTGTAGGTGACATGGAACTTGGCCCCCTCGATGGGAGCGCCCGCCACACTGTCCTCCTTAAAAATCGTCAGCTCCGGGGCCTTGTGGTCCTTAAAGGTGACGGTTTTCTCATCGCCGGGGTTCAGGCTGACCGTCTGCTCCCGGTCGGCGTTCCTGCTGGGGAGGTAGTAGGGCGCGGGCACAGACTTCTCCGTGATTTTATAGGAGCCGGGGGCCAGCCGCAGGGAAACCGTTCCGTCCGCGCCGGTGGTCACATCGTTGCGGTAGTCGCCGTCAATGGCCTCGATGGTGAACACAGTGCCGGGGATAATATCATTTGTATCGGCATCAAGTTTGGCGATGGTCAAAAGGGGCTGCTTCAAATTATCGAAAATCAGCTCCCGTTCCTCGCCGGGGCCGAGGTAGATGGTCTGCATGGGTTCATCCCCCACCACATAGGGGTCCGGGACGGACTTCTCAATGATTTCATAACTGTCCACGGGGATATTGGTCAGGACGGCCTTTCCGTCCGGCCCGGTGGTCACGTCGTTGTGATAGCCGTAGTGGATGCCCTTGACCTCAAAGACGGTTCCGGGAATGACCTCCTTGGTCTGCGCGTCCCGCTTGAGGATGGACAGGCTGGGCAGCTTCTTATCCGCCGCCGTCACGGTGACAGTGCCGCCGCCGTTGATAGTGGCCTGATCCACATGGGCGATAACCGGCTCAGTCAGTGTGGCATAGGGAGCCGGGGCGCTCACCTCCACAAAAGCGTACATCCCCTCGGTCACATCGGTGACGGTAATGGAGCCGTCCGCTTTGGTGGCCTCCGTGCCGATGATTTGGCCGTCCTTGATGATGTTGAACACCGCGCCGGGGAGAGGGTTATCGCTGTCGTCCAGCTTAATCAGCTTGACTTTCACTTTGGCATCATTTTCAAAGACAAGGGCGATGTCAGTCTTGCCATCCCAGCGGAAAGACTGCTTGACTTTGCCGGTTTCCGGGCTTTTGGTGTAGCCCTCCGGGGGCGTGACTTCCTCGGCGGTGTAGCTGCCAATGGGCATATCCTTCCAGGGTACGTCGGTCAGGTAGCCGCCGGTTCCGGTGACATATGTGCCGGTAAAATCATTGTCCACGCCCTCGATTTTAATGACCGCTCCGGCCAGCCCCTTGGTGGGATCGTCCGCGTCCACCTTGCGGATGCTGCCCTCGCCGGTAATGGTGGGGGTGTCCGCAAAGGTGACGGTCACGGTGTTGTTGCCATTGCTGGGCAGGACAACGTACTGCGGCCCCGCGTTGTCGATCTCGTAGCCCTCCGGGGCCTCCAGCTCGGTTACGGAGTAGGTCCCCGCATCCAGGCCGAACAGGGTATAAGTCCCATCTCTCCCTGTCACGATTTCTTTTGAGTAGGTCCCGTTTTCCGAACGCACCATAAACCGCGCCCCGGCAAGGCCCTTGTTGGGGTTGGTACTGTCTACCTTTTTGACGGTAAGCTCATATTTTTGACGGGTAATGTTCAGCTCGCCCACCATAATGGCCTGCACATCGTTTGCGGGGTGATAGTTGGAGCCGGGTCCGGCATAACCATACTCATAAACGCTGCACTCGCCCCATACACCCTGATTTCCTAAATCCAGAATATACTGGGCACGGTCGCGGAACGATCTGCCGTCCATGGTATCGTCAATACTGGAATAGTTTTTATGCTCCAGATTGTTGTAGACGCACATCAATTCCTCGGCGCAGGCGGTCACGGGGTCAGACAGCAGACCGGACTTATAGCGCCAGATAATCGCCTGTACCCAGGCGTTCATGGTCCATGCGTAGCTGCTGTCCCACACATCGTCCACACCCAGAGCGCGGGCCTCATCGGTGAATACGCCGGTGGAGTGGGCGTAATAGTAGGCCATCATGGTCGATACAGTGGGGTCTGAAACGGACCGGGGATTATCCCAGGTGTGCCCCTCCAGGGACCAGCCCATGCCCTTGCCCTTTTCGGCACAGAAGCCAATCGTACTCTGTTTGTTGTAATCAAAGGTCATCTGGTGGAGGTAGCACGTCCCCAGGCTGGGGGAAACGTAGGATACGCCGTTGTGGGTGCAGTCCTCCATCTTGATGGTGTCCGGCGCGGTGGTGCTGCGCGTGGCGGCGCTGGCGGGAGCCGTCAGCATAGTGAGGATGGAGACGACTGCCAGAAATAATGCGGTAATGCGGTTTTTCATATAGCCTCCTGTTCATGTTTGTGCATGAAAGGAAGCTGTAACTCCCCTGAAAAGTTGAGAAAATCCTCCTTTCATGCGTGATTGGAAGTTCTTTTCCCGTTCTCTTTTTTCGGGGATATAAAAACGCCGCCCTGTGCGGCAGGGCGGTCATGGAGAAGTGTGTCGAAATGCGTCTCAACTTGAGACGCATTTCGGGCAGGGAAAAGGCCCTCCAGCCTGGGGCTGAACGGCCTTTCCGTGTCCATATTCAGTTATTCGTAGGGGTTGTGGGTATTTGGCCGGCCGATGAACATATAACAGTAAGTCACGCCGCCGCTTTCGGTCACGCCCACGCCAATGCTGTCGCAGTCCGGCTTTAGCATGGTCTCAAAATGGCCGGGAGAATTGATCCAGTTTTCCAGGGCGTGCTGGGCGGCATCCTCTGTGGCGACGCCGGTGAATACCGTCAGGTTTACGCCAAAACCGTAAGGGTAGCCGCTGGCGAGTGCGGCTTCACATTCCTCCTGGGAGTGATGCCAGGAATACCGCTTGTCCGAAATAGTCTGGGCTGCGTTCATCAGGGCCTCGTTTACCGTCAGCTCCGCCACGCCGTTGGCCTTGCGGGTCTGATTGATAAGCTGTATCAGTTCCTGCCGCACATCCAGATTTTCCGGCTGGCCTGCGCTGTTGTCGCTGGCGGGAGCCGTTGGAGCGGCGGAAGTACCGGAGCCAACGGTGAGCGTCAGGGTCCCGCTCTCTCCAGCCCGGTTGACGGCGGTGATGTTTGCGGTTCCCTCCGCTTTGGCGACAGCTACCCAAAAGCCCATGACCTGCTCCACCGCTACGATGTCCGGGTCGCTGGAGGTAACGGTGTACTCCATCACGCTGGGGCCGATGATAAGGCCGCTGCGCTCCCCAACCTCCAGGGTACTGCCCTTGTAGCTGCTTACCCGGACAGCATTTGCCGGGGGATCTGCGGCCAGGGTCGGAACGGTGAGCAGGGAGAGGGTCAGAATGGCGGCGGTGAGCCGGGTGGCCAAACTCGCTTTTTTCATGGTCGTTTTCCTCCTGTAATGTAGTTTTTGTTGGGTTTTTCCACCATTATTATACTATATTGGGAGAAAATTGTCCAAAAATGTAATGCCACCGCCGAAAATGCGTCTCAAACTGAGACGCATTTTTCGTCAAATTTCCACACCCCGGACACACCAGCGATAGCTGGGCTGGTTCTGGACACAGGTAAACAGGGTGATGCAGTTGTCGCTGGTGGCCTCCAGCATGGTGTTGTCCATCACGTCAACCTTCGCCACACTGGTAACGGTGTAGGTTCGGGTCCCCAGGGCCGTGGTGAGGGTGATGGTGTTGCCTGTGTCAAGTGTATGGATTTTGCCAAAATGATTATTTACACCCCGGTTATGCCCAGCCAGGGCCACATTGCCGCCCCAGATGCTGGTGTTGGTGAAATGGCCCGCCCCCTTTTTCAAAGCGGCGCTGTCCGTGCCCTGATAGATGTTGACACTCAAGCCGATGGACGGGATTTCCAGTGTGCCCAAACTGCCGTTGCGGTAGTAGAGGTCGGCGGTCACGTCGGTAAATGCGGTGACAGGGCCGCTGGTGGTGGGATAGGCCGGACTGGTGGGCGCGGACGTGTCAACCGCGCCGGGGAGGGCCGGTGTGCCGCCGTTCGTGCCGCCCGTCACGGTGAGGGTGTAGTTCCCGCTCAGGGGGCCGTCCGCCGCAAGGTTCGGGGTCAGGTACTCCCCAGAGTTGGGCAGGTAGCTGGTAGGCGTACCAAAACCGGGAGGAATGAGGGCGCTGCTCTTGCTCCTGTCCTTGTTGGCGGGTTCGGCCCCGGTCTGGATGATGCCCTCCGTGCTGGTGGGAGTGCCAAAATCCCCGGTGGGCGGGCTGTCAAAGGTGTATTCCAGCGCGTGGGCCGGGGCCGCAGTCAGGGACAGCAGCAGGGCAGCGGACAGCAGGGCGATTTTCCATTTTCTCATGTGGTGTACTCCTTCCATTCTTTTTTAGCCTTGTATTTTTTCAGCAGGAACTTCCCCAGGAAGGCCAGCCCTGCCGCCCCCGCCCCGATGGGCAGGATCAGCAGCCATTTCAGGCCGATACCGCTGGAGCTGCCGGGTTCTGCCGGCTCCGGCGGCTGGGTCTCCGTACTGTTATCCTCTGCTCCCGGTTCGGTCTGGACGGGGGCATTGATGGGGGTGCCGCTGAACACCGCCGTATAGATCATCTCGCCGCTGATGGTCTTGACAACCTCCCCCGCATATTCGGCGGTAATAATATAGCCGGTGGCATATTTGCTGGTAGCGGTGCCAGTGTAGCTGGCGGTGGCGTTGTAAAACTCCCCGGCCTCCAGCCACTGAACGTCCGCCAGGGTCAGTGTCCGCCCGCCGTCCGTAATAGTCTTGGGGATCAGGGATGAGTCGGCGTCGGACAGGTTGGGATAGGAGCGGGTGGCGGTGACGGTGCGGGAGGAGGAGCCATAGCCCGCAGCCTCCACGGTAATGCTGGTGGTGTCCAGTGTCAGGACGCCGTTGAAACCATCCTCGGTAGTGACTTCCCGTGTGGCGGCGAGTTGGGGCATGATCTTGTCCATATCCTTGGTGCCGCTGTCCAGGGTGACGGTCTCGGTGTGTTCCTTGGTCTCGTTCTCGGTGTAGTCCTGCCGGGTCACGTCCAGCAGGGTATAGCGGTATCCCTCCCGTTCAAAATCCTCAGTAGGGATGTTCGCCGGGTTGTCGGCGGCGGTGAGCAGATAGACTTTCTCCAGACGGCGGCCGCCGCCAGTTTCGGTCTCCACCACCTCCGTGGGGTACAGGGCGGCGGGCCGGACGGGGGCGGTCCCCTCCGGCGCCTCCGCGGCCAGGGCCGGGCAGGTCATGGCGCAGGCCAGGATCACCGCCAGTAGCAGGGGTGTAATGCGTTTCATGCAGATAACCTCCAATTTTCATGTAATGTCGAAATGCGTCTCAAATTGAGCCGCATTTCAGGGCTTGCCGCCCCGCCGACAGCTTGCGGCGGGGCGCTGGAAGGGCTGCTGGCACTCCCGTCAGGTCCGCCAGCTCCCCAGGATAGTAAAAGCCGCTGACAAGCGGCTTTTGGGGTGTTTTCCCCTTGGTGACTAAAAAATCCGGCGAACGGCCGCTGTCAAGGTCCGGCCAGTCCGCAGACTGGCCGGCTCGCGGACGATTGCGCCAGCAATCGTCCGGCCTTGACGGGGGACGGGCGGCGGATTACTCTCTTGAAGGGGAAAAACACCCCCCGCCGGGGACTTACCTCATGGGACGGCGGGGCGGGGTCCGGGTCCGCTGCTTATCGGCCTCCAGATTCTTGTCGATGGAGCGGCCTACTTTTTTGCTCAAATCCTGGATGCCATCCAGAGCCTGCCGCCGTTCCTGCGTATCCCATCCGTCATACAGTTCCGGCAGATGGTTCAGATCTGGCATGGGTCTGTCGATGCCGAACCTGCGGCAAAGGATGTAGGACACGCTCTGGGCGTCCAGCTCGCACTCGTCCCGGTTGTAGCTGGGGTTGGCGCCTTTCGCGTGGAACCGGGACTGCGCCACCTCTGCGGCAATGGCGGAAAAAGCCTCATGGTCGGGGAAATCAGGATTGATGGCCAGCTCCATATTGCCGGGGTCATAGTAGGCGGGGACAGGCAACTCCTTGTCAATGACCACGGGGGCTACGGCATAGTTGAGCACCGTTGTCAGCGCCGTTTCCATGCCCTTGCTCCCCTCTCTCAACGTGGGGTGCTTCAGGTCCCGGCCCTGGGTCTGGCTTACATCGTAAGCGTCGGCCAGAACATAGCCCCGCCCCATGGGGCCCTTGGCAAAAATCTTCACGCCGTTGTTCACTTCCTCGCCCATAACAGAGCGGTTCATGGCCCGCCAGCGGTCACGGGTGCCGAATACGGTGGCCTTGGGCAGCGCCACCATGACCAGGGCGATGTTGCCCACACTGTACGCCGGGTTGTCCCCCTGCATATCCAGGTAGCGGGCGTATGCCTCCGGGCTGCTGGTAATCTGGGTGATGCCCGCGTCCTGCAAGGCGACGGTATTCTCCCGTTCCGCCTGCTGCTGTTCCTTCCAGCGGGTGTCCTTCTCTGCCTTTTGGGTCACGATCTGTTCCAGATTTGCCATAAAAAATACCTCCATTTTTTATCGTGTTTTGGGTGGCTGCTTACCGGGTTGGCGTTTGGGGGCCTTGCCCGGTTCCTTCATGCCCTCGGACGCGGCGCGCAGGGCGGCCAGCCGTCCCTTGACGGTGGGGATGTCCCCGATCTTGGCGGCGGGGGCGTCAATAGTCCTCGTCGTCGTCCTCCTCTCGCTCTGCGATGGCGTCGAGCCACTCCCGCGCTGTGGTGAGGAGCTGCCGGGTTGAGCGCGGGGAGCGGCTTTTTTTGGCGTAGCGTCCTCTCTGGCCGGTGTGCCGTAGCCCCGGCGCTCCATGAACAGGTTGACCTGGGAAACAAAATCCACATTGGTTACAAGGTCCACCATGCCGTCCGTCCTCCGCTTGTCCTTTACCACGGAAAAGAGAACGTTTTTCTTGGCAAAGGCCCGGAACTCCGCAAGGTCGCTCTCCTTGATATGGAACACCTTCAGCTCCTTGCTCTCCCGGAGCAGCCGTCCCATGCCGGTCTTACCTACCAGCTTCTTGTTGTCCTTCGCCAGCGCCCACAGCAGCGCCGCCAGATTTTTGCTTCCCGCCGCCAGCAACTTGATACTGGCCTCGGTGAGCTGGATGCTCTCTTTTACCATCAGGTCGGCCACATCACCGCTTACATCCATTGACTTTCACCCCCTCCCGTTTTCAGGTATTGGATAGCCTCCAGCATGGAGCAGTAGGTGACGCGCCGCTGATACCGCTTGACGATCAGGCGGATATGCCGCTCCCGCTGGCTCTCCGGCAGGGCGGAGAAGATACGCACGTCCTCCACGGCGGTCCGGTGGTCCAGCAGGGTGACGCTGCCCCAGGGCAGTCCCTCCACCGATTTATCCGTGTGGAGATAGAGGGCAACCACCGGCCATGGTGTGACGCTCCGGCAGGCCAGCCAGTCCAGATTGGCCGGGGTGTCCGGCTCATAGACGGCGGGCAGGGTGGACAGGCGGCAGCGCCCCTTCCAGGCCAGAAAAAAATAGTCGGTGTACCGGGAACTTTGCAATATGGCAACCTCCCGTTCAACGTCCGGGGCCTCCACCGCCTGATAAGCTCCGGTCAGTCTCAAAATGCCGCTGAGGTCTGCTTTTATCAGTTTTTTCATGGATCACGCTCCTTGTCTCGTTGGTATTGGCCTGCACCGTCTCCTGTACCGCAGGTATGTCTTTCTCAATGCGGGCGCACAATCTCAACTCCCGGCGCAGCTCCCGCACTCTGGCGGTCAGGCCGGTGATCTCATCCGTCACGGCCTCGCCTCCATGACCGGCGCGGCGAATCTTATACAGCTCCCGGCGCTGGTCCGTCAGGGCGTCGATCTGTGCTTGCAGGGCGTCATACTGCATGGAGAGCTGGTCCGCCGTCTCAATGTGGTTTTTCATCAGATATTGAAATTGCTGCTGATAGCGTTCAAATTTGATGATCTCCGTCCGGGAGACAACCGCCGCCCGCCGTTTGGGGCGTCGTTCCGGGATGGCCCCCAGCAGATGCAGGTACTTGAAGTACAGGGCGCGAAAGCCTTTCAGCTTCCGGGGCCTGCCAGATATGCCGCCCCTGGCCTGGTATCGCCGCCCCGGCGTCAGCGGCTGGAGGATGGGGCAGAAGGATGGGCCGGGGGAAAGGGGCGGCGGGGCCTCGCCGGAACGGACAGCCGACAGCCGGGCCTGAATGTCCGCTTCTGTGTAGCCGCTGCCCAGGCCGTCCAGCCGGAAAAACCGTTGGCCGCCGGGGAGCTTGACGGCGGTATGCTTGACATTGGCCCCGCGCTTGACGGTGTAGCCCAACTCCTCCAACCGCTGCCAGAAAGTTTTCATGGTATAGGCGTTGGCAATAGCCGCATCAATATCCTGCCGGACAAGGGCCCGGAGAGTGGGCCTGCCCTGGGCCTCCGCGTCCCATTCCGCATAGTGCCTGCCGCCCTCGCCCGGTTCGATCACAGACAGGCCGTGGGCGCGGCTGACTTCGTTGGAAATGCCGCGAATATCTCCAAAGTAATCCTTGAAGGTGTTTTTGTACTTGGCCCCGTCCACAAAAGAAACAGAGTTGAACAGGATATGACAATGCAGATGGTCCCGGTCTAAATGGGTGGAGACAACCGCCTCGTAGCGGTCTCCCAGCAGCCGGGCCGCGAACTCCACGCCAATCTTATGGGCCTGCTCCGGGGTCACTTCTCCAGGGGCAAAGGCGTGGATCAGGTGATAACCCAAAACGCCGCCGGGCTTTCCCCAGCGGCGCTTGGTCTCCTGCATATCCTGATAGGCGCTCTCCAGATTACAGTTGATGGCCGTTTCCAGAACGGAGCGGCCGTCCGGCAGGGCGTTCTTATCCGCCCGGCCAATGTAATCCAGCACAGCGGCCATATCGGTTTTTTCATGGTTCAGCACATAGTCCACACAATGGTCCAGACGGGAGCGGACGGTAATGATCTTATCATAGGCCATTACAGGGTCTCCTTTATCAACCGGTATGCCTGCCGCACCAGCTTCACGGCCTCATCAATATCGGTCTGGCCCGCCTCCTTCCTGGCGTTGGTGTTGTGGGCGATCTGGTTGATATTTGTCCCAATGGCGTTCAGCTCCCGCAGCAGGGCGGCGTAGGTGTCAGGGGGCCGGGGGCGGAGGTTCACGCCCATAATGAGCTGGCGGAGCAACGGCTCCATTTTCAGCCCGGACGCCTCCGACTGCCGTTGCAGGTGGCCGTACTGGCTGGCGGTCAGCCGCAGGGTGACGGTCTTGTAGGGCTTTGCCATAGGCAGCACTTCCTTTATAAAATGTGTCGAAAAAATGCGTCTCAACTTGAGACGCATTTCCGGGCGGGGGGGTATTAGGGGCTGGCCCCTAACAAGTGGAATTTTGCTGTCAAAATTCCGTACTTGCTGGGACAGCGGAGCCAACGGCTCCGCTGTCTACCGTATCGGGGCCATGTCCCGGTGTTTATGGGGTCTGGCCTTTTTCGGGGCCTTGGGCCGGGGGCGGTACGGAGTTTCCAGGCCGTCCCGGATGAACTTCTCGCCCATGGGAATGGTCAACGGGCGGCTGAAATCCGCTGTGATGGTGTTTTCTTTGACATTGGTGGGGCGGTATTGGCCGTCCAGCTCGCACTCGGTAGAGGTCACGACACGTCCATCGGTTTCCTCCAGAATGGCGCGGATTTTTTTGAACACCCGGAGACGTTCATCAATAGAAGCGTCAGCGCGGAAAGAAAGTTGCGGACAGTACACAAAACGTCCTGATACTTCCTTTGAAAGAAAACCGTAGGTTATCATTTTCCTGCGCTGGCGTTCCCGCGCCCGTTCGGTGTGCTTGACATAGCCGATTGCCGCATCGGGGCCTTTTGTTAAAGAGAGGATACCAACCTCCCGCCGTTCGTCCAGGGTCAGCGGGATAGCCTTGCGGGAGTCTTTTGTGAGCCCTTTGCTGGCTCCAAAATTTTCCGGGGCCCAGCGGTAGCCTCTGATAAAATAGTGAAACCGTTTCTTTTTCGTAGCAACACACCTCCTATCGGACCGGGCTGGCCCTTTGGGGCCGGGTCTTTTTGGGGGCCGGTCTCCGGGGCGGGGGTGCCGGGGGCGGGGCCGGTTCCTCCGGCTGGGGCAAAGCGTCCATGTCCCCGTCCTCCAACAGAGATAACAGATCCTCCACATTCTTTTCGTCCGGGAGGTCTGGCACAGGGGTCTCCACGGTGTAGCCGGGCAGCAGTATCCCGTTGACACAGAAGCGTTTCCGGGCGTCCTCCGGGATGGGTGGGGAGATTTCCGTAAACAGGTGGGAGTAGGCGGCAATTCGGCCCTGGAGGTATTTTTCCATGGCTGCCCTGTCCTTGAACACCTTCCGGTCCTGTCCGGCAAGCCGCCGCCCAGAACCGGAATAATCTGGGTTTTGAGTGGTGTTGAAATGCAGGCTCCAGGACAGGTCCCACGCGACAACGACAGATTTTTGTTCAGCGCGGCTCCATTCCGTCCGCTCATATTCCCGCCAGGAAAAGCAGTAGACCATGTTGCTCATTTCATGCCGTCCGTGCTGGTCTACCGTCCACTGGTTCGAGGTGTGAGAAACAGGACAGACCTTCAAATATTCCTGGGCCTTTCTGTAATTGATTGTCTGCGCCGCCTGTGCGTACCATTTTTGGATCACAGCCTGCGCTTCATCGTAAATAATCTCCTCCTGCGCGGCGCTGGCCTCCTCCCGTTCCTTCAATGTCTCCGGGGATAACTGGACCAGCGAGGACATATCCGCGCTGGCTGACTCGAAATAGGCCCGCGCCGTTATCTCCAGCTCCACGCCGGGTTTCAGATGGGTATATGCCATAGCTGCGCCTCCTATCGAACCGGCCCCGATTTTTTAGGGCCGGTTTTCTTCTTCGCCGCTGGCTGGGCAGGTTTCGCGGGGGCGGCGTCCTTCTGCTTGGGGGCGGGCGGCGCTTCCGGTTCGGAGACGGCTGGCGCAACGTCCCCGTCCTCTAAACAATCCAGCAGGTCCTTGACGGCTTCCTCCTTCGTCCGCTCTGGAGGCGCAAGGGTGTAGCCGGGGAGAAGGTGGCCGTTGACCATGAACATCCGCTTGCAGTCGTTGGGTACAGGCGGGGACAGCTCCGTGAACAGGTGGGCGTACAGGTTGAACCGGCCCTGGATATACCGCTGGGCGGCCTCCACACTGTCATACGGCTTTTTCTCCTGCCGGACGATATAGCGGCTGTCTCCCCATGAGTTGGCGTACCGGGGATTTCCCGGCTGCTGGGGGGTGTTATACACAATTCCCCAGGTGACGCGGACGGCCTTGGACTGCGGTACAGGTACAAACACATAGCGCATTTGATAAACGCGGTTGCTGATCTCCCAGGCCCCGCCCTGTATCTGCTTCCACTCGTTGGAGGTATGGGACACCTCCGGGGTACGCACATATTCCAGCACCTTTTCCAGCAGCAGGGTTTGGGCGGCCTGGGCCTCCCACTCGTCCGTTGCTGCTTTCAGTTTTTCAAAAATGGCCTTCTCTGCCGCTTTACTGCCTTCGAGCTTTTCTTGCAGCTCTGCCGCAGGCAGTTCCACCAGCGGGGCCATATGTGGGCTTGCGGTATAGTCCGAATAATTGAGAGAGTGTACGATTTTGAGCGTTGCGCCGGTTGTCAGGCTGTCTCCCCAGGCATTGACGGAGAAAAACGGTTTTATGTCCGGCATGGCGTCCTCCTATCTGCCCTCCCGCTGGGGCGGTTTTTTTGTGGTGGTTTTTGTGCGCCGTCCTTTTTGGCAGCGGTGCTCCTCCGCCAGCACTTGAGCCAGGTCCGCTTCATTCTCAGGGCAATAGCGAAGATATTCCAGCATACCGTATTCATTGAAAAGCCACTCGCGCTCTTTCTTATACCGTTCCGGCGCAATTTCCCTGACTTGACCGGAACAAAAAAACAGCTCCAGCCTGACAGTGGGGAGAGCGCGGGCCTCCACCCGCTTGACCTGTTGGGCATAGTTCAGCTTGCGCACTGTACCCAGCGGCCGCTCCCGGCTCCCGCCGGTCACGGCTACACGGTACGCCCTGATCCCCTTCGGCTCTCCCGCATAGTGCGTCCAGATGGTATATCCGTTGCTTCCACGGAGAAAAGCGTCCCGCTCTGTAACCAGCCATGTACCGGCGGGCCGGGACATCCAGTAGAAGGTGCGGCGCTCTGGATCAGATTCCAGCGCGGCGTCCCGCAATCGGGCAATATCGTACTGAAAATCGCTCTGATAGCTGCGGGTGTTTTCCAGCATCACCTGTTCCAGAAACGCCAGAATATCAATACTTTCCTCCATGGCCCACCTATCTTTCCGGGGAGGGCCGGGACTTGACACGAGTGGGAGCCCTTGACCGCTCCTTCTTGATCTGGTGCAGCTTCACCTTCACCGACTGCCGGGGCCTGTCACCGCTGCGGACAGGTGCGGCGGAAACGGGGGCGGCGCGCTCCTGAGACGGGGCGATGGTCTTGCTGGTGTTGGCGGCCTTCCGCAAATCCGTGACTGCCGCTTTCGCATATTCCAGAAATTTTTCTTTTTCCTTCTGGGGCATAGCCGCCGCCTGGGTCTGGAACTGCTGCTCCAGTTTCGTGATGGTGTGATGCTGCTGGAAAAAGGTCAATACCCGGCCCGCCAGCTTCTCCAGGTCGTCATGGAGCTGGGGGCCGAACTGCTCATGGAGCAATTCACGCAGGCCGGCGGGGGCGTCCTCGAAAAGCCGGGCCACTTCCTCCGGGCGGTTCAGATTGGCGTCCACATGGCACTCCATCTGTTCCAGCAGGGAGCCGCAGCCCGGCCCGGTGCGGAGGGGGAGCCAGTAGCGGTCCACCTCGCCGTCCAGCATATAGTCGATAGCCACCCTGACCGGGCGCTCCGGCTCGTCGCTGTCCCAATAGCGTTGGTTCAGCTCCCCGATCCGCGTCTCCGCCTCGGATAAGGTCATGCGGGAGCCAGCCGGAATATTTTTGTCCGTGCTCTCAATGACTGTAACAACGGGCTGCTGCTCCGGGGACAGGCCGGGCAGGAGGGCTTCGTTGGTGGAGTTAAACAGGGACACGAACGCGCCGGAAATATCGCGGGTGAAGTTGCGCCAGCGGTTGGCCGCGCCCCGGACCGTACACAGGCCGTCTTTGAACAGGCCAGTGACGATATTGGCGCTCTCGCCCAACAGGTCCTTCACATCCCGGCGCAGATTTCCGGCGATCTCCTTCATTCGATTGTTGGTATCTATGGAGAACACTCCTTTCAGAAAAGTGGCGGGGCGGCGAAGCCGCCCCTGTAAAATGTCGAAATGCGTCTCAAACTGAGACGCATTTTATCGGGCGGGAGTGGACCGCTCCCGGTGCATACGGCGGTAGGCTTTAGGAGGGACAAAGGGCTTTCCGGCAAAGGTCAATTCCCGGATGGGCCGGTATCTGGACAACAGGCCGTCCCGCAGGCTGGCAAACTCGATGTAGTCAGCCTTGGTGAAACATCGTTCCCGCCGCAGCTGCCGCTGGGACAGGGGCCAGCCCTCGCCGTACAGAAGATGGAATATCTTCGCGTTGTCGGAGACCAGCTGCAAGGAATTGTCCGAATTGTCGTAGTAGGATGGCACGCCGTCCTCAACGCTGGGGAAATAGTTCTCCTGCCTGCCCAGGTACACCCGCCCGTCCTGGCCCACCAGCGCGTCCATGCCCTCATAGTTGCTGACGGCGGCGGACACGATAAAAACATCTGTCATGGCGTTACCTCGCCGGAGAAGGGGACTTTTTTCCCGGCCCCTTTCCCTTGCCGTCCTTTTCCGCCTGGGCCTTGGCCTGCTGGCGTTCCAGGGCCTTTTTCCGCAGGTCCAGCGCCTCCAGCACGCCCCGCTTCACATCGGGGATGGTGGTCCGGGCATCCGGGAAATAGGGCCGCAGGTCCTCCTCGCCCAACGTGATTTTCAAAACAGGGGTCTCCTCCCGCTTGGTGGGGGCCACGGCCTTTTTGATATTTTCCGTTGTCAACGTTCCCGCCTGACTCTCTTTTTTCAGCGCCGCCGCCTGGGTGCCGGAGGGCACCTTGTCCTCCTTCTTGATGGCGTCGGCCAGGGCTTTCTGCTCGTCCTTTTTCAAATAGGAAATATCGGCGGCGGTGTGGACCGGCAGCTTTTTCTCGTCCACCATCTGCTGCAACTCCGGCTCCAGCTTGGTCAGGCGGGTGATCTTCTGGATATTGGCGCGGCTCTCGCCGGTCTGCTGGGCCAGCTGCTCGTCCGCCCGCATGGGCTTTTCACCACTGAGGATTTCCGCCTTGGAGCGCCGCCCGGCCTTGCGCTTCATGGCCTCCAGCTTCATGCTGTATGCCCTGGCTTTCTCCATGGGGGAGATATTCTCCCGCTTCATATTGGCATCCACCATGGAAATGGTGGCCTCGTCCCGGTCCAACTGGCGGACGATGACCGGCATGGTCTGGATGCCCGCAAGCTGGCACGCCCGCTGGCGGCGGTGGCCGGACACCATCTCATAGCCGCCCGCCTGACGGGGGATGACCACCACAGGCTCCAGAACGCCGAATTTTTTCACACTGTCCACGAGGTCCCACATATCCTTATCGTCCTTGACGTTGAAGGGGTGGCCCTCAAAGGGGTGGATGTCGGCAACTTTCAGGGTCGTGATGATCTCGGATTGGCCCTCCCTGGTGATGGGCAGCGTGAAGTCCTTGGGGATTTCCTCATCCTGCCCATCGGGGGCGGCGGGGGCCTCGGCCTCTTTGGGCGGCTCGGCGGACTTCTCCGGCTCGGCGGGGTGCAGGGGGACCAGCTTGCCGGGGATGGGAAGGTCCGGCTTGTCCCGGTGCTCCTTGCGGTATCGGCTGGCCTCCGTCAGCGGCATTTCGTACACCTCGGCGCGGACTTCCAGCATACCGGCCTGTTTCAGCGCCTCGCAGCGGTGGAACCCGTCCACAAGCTGGTACTCGCCCTTCTCGCCCTGGCGGAGAATGATCGGCTTTTCCAGCCCGGACTTCTTGATGCTGTCGATCAGGTCCTTGTAGTCCTTCCGGGGCGTGTCTTTGACATAGGTGCCAGGGAGGGGCTTGATGTCGGCCAGCTTGACAAACCGCAGGTCAGCCTGCTCCTGAGATTTACCCTCGCCGCCCTTGGCAGGGGCAGCACCGGCAGCCTTGGGGTCAGGTGCGTCCTTGGGGGGCGCGTCGGGCTTCTTGCCCTCGCTGCCCTTGACGGGGGTATCGCCGGTAGCCTTGGGGTCTGGGGTGCCCTTGGGGGGCGCGTCGGGCTTCTTGTCCTTACTGTCCTTGGCGGGGGTATCGCCGGTGGCCTTGGGGTTGGGCGCGTCCTTAGGGGGCGCGTCGGGCTTCTTGCCCTCGCTGCCCTTGACGGGGGTATCGCCGGTGGCCTTGGGGGCGGGCGTGTCCTTGGGCGGCTCGGCAGGCTTCTTGCCCTCACCATCCTTGGTAGGGGTGGTGCCAGTGGCCTTGGGGGCGGGCACGTCCTTGGGCGGCTCGGCGGACTTTTTACCCTCGCCGTCCTTGCCGGGGGTAATGTCGGTGGCCTTGGGGGCGGGCGTGTCCTTGGGCGGCTCGGTGGGTTTCTTACCCTCGTCAGCCTTGGCAGGGGTAGTGCCAGTGGCCTTGGGGTCAGGGATGCCCTTGGGCGGCTCGGTGGGCTTCTTACCCTCGTCAGTCTTGACGGGAGTGGTGCTGGTGGCCTTGGGGTCCGGTGCGTCCTTGAGCGGTTCGGGAGGCTTCTTGCCCTCGGCGGGTCCGGCAGGGGGCGGTGCACCGGGGACAGGAGCGCGGAACGAACCAATCAGCGGGTTGTCTTTTTTGGTTGCCACAATGTGTTCCTCCTCATTTTAGATTATGTCGAAAAATGCGTCTCAACTTGAGACGCATTTTCAACCGCTATTAGGGGCCAAAATCATGCTGAACCGCCGCCTGATAGTAATTATTGATGGTCGTTGGCGCGTTGTATAAGGTGGTCAGCAGGTAGGCCCGGATGTTGCGTATCTGCGTGGTGTTGTTCCGCAGACAGTCAAAAACGTATTCCAGGTGCCCGGAATCCAGCTTGTAAAAGCGGTCCTTCACCTGAGCGATAGGCAGCTCCTCGCCGCCTATGCGGAGAGTAGGGCGAGTGGTGCATAGCACATCAACGATCAGCTCCGCTATCTCGTCCACGTCCTCCCGGTTGAATTGGCTGCACAGGCTCTCATAGCTAATGGCTTCATCCACTTCTCTCCGCTGATCCAATCTATCCATCCATCCCGCCCCCGGCGGGAAACCTGATGGAAGGATAGATGGATCAGTATAGCTGAAATCAGTTTGATTTGATTTAATATAACTTGGTGCGGCTTTTCCGCAGTCTTGACTGCGACTTCCCCGCACTCTTGACTGCGGTTTTTCCGCAGTCTTGGCTGCGACTTCTCCGCAGTCTTGACCGCTGAAAAGCCGCGGTCTGGGCGAAGGCTCCGGCGGTGGGGGCGGGATGGTACGGGTGGTAAAGCGTTTGACATAGATTTTCGTGGGACGGCCCTGTCCCTGCCGGACACGCTCAATCAGGCCAAAACCGTTTTTTCCGTTGTCCAGCTCCATCAGCATCCTGGTGGCCTTGTCGTGGCCGCAGTTCAGGTCCTCCTGTATCTCGTCCAGGGTATAGTAAATATAGACGCGCCCCTGTTCATCGTACCAGCCGTTCTTGGCTGACAGGCCCATGCGGTCCAGCAGCAGGCCGTACAGCAGCTTTGCGTCCGTGGACAGGCGCTTGAAGCGGTCCCCGGTGACAAGCTGGCGGGGGATGCGGTAGAAAGAAAACTGATTGCTCTCGTCACCGTAGTAGTAATCAAAGGATGTTTCTGCGGCCATGTTCCGGCGCTCCTTTCCAAGCAACAAAAAAGCGCCCCTTTCGGGACGCTTTACTATTGGGTTTTCACCCATATTGCCAATTTCAATAACATTTTCCGTTTTATATTGTACGGATGCAGGGAAACGTACCAGCTAACAGGGATTTTTAGAGGGACACCGTGGACAGCCGCTTTTAGACTGGTTCGATTGAATTTTTCTGGCCGCCATACGTCACCATCCGCTATTTCCTATTTTTTCTTGCTATTTTCTTCATTTTTTCTCTATGATTTTTGTATCATAGAACCGTATCGTGTGGTATTGTATTCCATATAGAAATAGAATAATAACATATCTATTAAAAGATCAAGGTTTTGGTCTACCAACTGCAAGGCTAGTGCGCGAATGCGTCGGCCTTGCTATTTGCGTTTGTGTGACAACAATACAAGGAGCGACTATATTATGTCTGCATCAAAAGCATATCAGGTCATCATTATGAAATCTCGAAAATTGAATATTATCATGGCAAATAACAGCGGCGCCCAACTCCGCACCTATTCCCATTTTGTTACCCTGGAAGACGCAAGACGGTTTGCGGATATCCTTGAAGAGTCTTTGGCTGAAGGAAAGTATTGGGATGTTGACCGCTGCCAGCTCTGCGGGGAGGCATTTACCCGGCAGAATCATCTTTGCCTGCTGAAAGACGGCAGGGTCATACATAAGAAGTGTTTACGGAGAGCCATCAAACGCGGTGAAATGTCCTATAATGACTGTAAGGAATATTGGAATCACTATTTCTCACAAACCGCTCCCGCTTTTGACTATTGCAATCTGAATGATGGCGGAGATAGAAGCCGAAAATTCCGGTATGCGATCCAGACGATCTCCAGAGAGGTGATCCACATCTATCTCATTGAACCGGGCGGTTATATGAAGCACCACTTCTGCCTGACATACGATGAGTGTCAAGGGCTCATCCAGGAGATTCGGAAAAAAGCAGACCAGATGGAAAAATATATAGATGTAACGGTCGGCAGGTGCGCTTACTGCGGAGCCGAGGTCTGTGCGGATGAAAGCTATTCTGTACTGGCATCCGGGGAGCTGATCCATGGAAACTGCATAATGCGCCTGGTCCAATCCGCGCCCAATCGCGTAAGTTTTCCGGGTTCTATGCAGAATCTTATAGATACCTCACTGTGACAACTATTTGGAGGCCGCTATGAATGCAAATATCAACTACATCGGCATCCTGAATATGCTCCGTTATCTGGTGGAAAAGGGCGCGATCACGAAAGCGGAACGCAGAAAGATCGCTGAGCATATTGCCATAAAAACAGGGGCAAATATTGTTGTTCTTTCCGAGTGAAAACCATAGCTATTCCATAGATTCTGTGGTATTGTATGTTGCTGAGAAAGGGGGCGGAGGCCATGGAAAGCAGACAGAAGACAGCAGGAAACCTGGCGGTATCAGAGCAGCAGCGTGTCATTGTGATCGAAGCCACAGAGAAGCCGCAGGACCTCAAACTGCGTGTCGCGGCCTACACCCGCGTCAGTTCCGATTCTGCCGACCAGCTCAACTCCTTCGCCGCACAGAACCGATACTACACCGCGCTGATCTCCGGCAGGGAGAACTGGACCATGGTCGATATCTATGCGGATCGAGGCATAACCGGCACATCTGCGGAGAAGCGCGGAGACTTTCAGCGGCTGATGGCGGATTGCCGCCGTGGGCTGATCGACAAGGTGCTCTGCAAATCCATATCCCGCTTCGCCCGCAATACCACGGAGTGCCTGGAGGCGATCCGGGAGCTGAAGGCACTGGGTATCGGGATCGAGTTTGAGGAGCAGCATATTGATACCGCAAAACTGTCTGGAGAAACGCTGACAGCTATCTTCGCCTCCATGGCGCAGTCGGAGAGCAGGGCCATATCCGACAATATGCGCTGGAGCTACCAGAGACGGATGGAGAGCGGTTCCTATGTTCCGGCTTGCCAACCCTTTGGCTACATATTGGAAGACAACAAAATACAGATTCATTCAGATAGCGCAGAGGTTATACAGGAAATCTTCCGGCAATATCTAAGCGGGATAGGTGCAGGGAGCATTGCGGACAATCTGAATCGCGCACAGATTGTCAACAGATTTGGAAAGCCATCATGGACACCAAGGGCAATTCGATATATTATCAAAAATGAGAAATATACCGGAAACTCACGATGGCACAAATACTATACCACAGATACGCTTCCGTTCCGGAATATAATAAATCATGGCGAAAAAGAATCCTATTACGCTACTGACACACATGAAGCAATTATATCAAATGAGGATTTTGACTCTGCCAATATCCTCATGCAGCATAGAGCAACCATATTTTCCGGTGCAGAGAATAAGGTAACTGAGCGGTACGCACTACAGCGAAAAATCAAGTGTGGAGTGTGCGGCAATACATTCCGAAGGAAGACTGTGCGGAATCGTATTTATTGGGTATGCCTGGGTCACGACAAAAAGCTCACGGACTGCGCAATCACTCAGATTTCGGAACCCGAGATCCACGCCGCCTTCCTTCGTCTGTACTACAAGCTCAAGCACCAGGATTCCGGCATCCTTCCCCAGATGCTCACCACCCTACAAACTGTTCGTAGTCACCGGATGCTCTGGAGTGAGGATGTCATCGAACTGAACAAACGAATATCAAATATCACCAGTCAGAATCAGCTTCTGGCCATGCTGAAACAGCAGGGCGGCGTTGATCCTGACATTTTTATATCCCGAAGCAATGAACTGGCCGAGCAGCTCCGCGCCGTGAAGCTGGAAAAGGAACGTCTTCTGAACGCTTGCCAGGACGACACCATCGCTCAAACGCAGGCATTGATCGAAGCCATTGAAGCTGGCCCGGATTTTCTGGAGGAATTTGATGGAGAGGTGTTCGGGGAGCTCATTGATAGGATTATCGTGGAGAGCAACGAACGCCTGCGGTTCCGGTTAAAAAATGGGCTGGAACTGGCGGAGCCTATCGAAAGGACGGTGCGGTGACATGGCAGGCAATCGTAAGCTGCCCTTCGGCTATCAGATGGAGATGGGAAAGATTGTGACGAATCCAAAAGAAGCCCTGACGGTGCAGTATATCTTCCAACAGTATGCCCTGGGCGCATCCTACTCGGAACTGCTGGAACATCTGCGGAAACAGGACGTGCCATACGACAAGGGCAAACTCTGGAACAAGAATATGGTCGCCCGGATACTGGAGAACAGAAAGTATACCGGGCAGCCGGGATGGCCGTCCATCATTGACGCAGATATGTTTGAGCGCGCCAATGAGAAGCGTTCCAGCAAGGTCGCTCCACCACAACGGACAGATGCGCAGAAGGTCCTCCACCGTTTGAGCCGAGGGTACAGCACAAATATGGAACAGGCCGTGCTGCACCTGCTCAATCTGCTGATCGCGGAGCCTGAGCAGATCATTGCGCTGCAGTCATCCCCCACCAATCTCAACCGTGCCGCCGAACTGCACTCAGCGTTGGAGCATGAGCTGGAGCAGCAGCCAATCAACGAGGATGCCGCAAAGCGTCTGGCAATGGAACTGGCCTCAGTGCAGTATGAGGAAATCGGCAGCCAGGAATATGAGACAAAACGGCTGCGGCGGTTGTTTCAGCGGCATGTCCCTATGCAGAGCCTGGATGCTGAACTTCTGCAAGCCGCTGTCAGTAGGATCCACATTCAAGGCAAAAAAATCAAAA
>Ga0137308_101363_pt1 | contig 24758 bp, 17 predicted proteins | sample Inofrocosms_June_FD_97181 | JGI IMG/M metagenome (GOLD analysis project Ga0137308, IMG submission 97181) | Mouse cecal microbial communities from Vienna, Austria - N-Acetylneuraminic and N-Acetylglucosamine D2O microcosms_June | ecosystem: Host-associated > Mammals > Digestive system > Large... | reverse complement strand
TGGAGGCGACAAGCCCGCTGAAAGAAAACCATCCGGCAGTCAAGCAGTATAATAAATGTATGCGCGGCGCCGGGGATACGGTGCGTTCCATCATTATCAGTGCCAACTCCCGTTTGGCAACACTGGAAAACAAACAGGTGCTGCGTATGCTGTCAAGGGATGAGTTAAACCTTGCGGAGCTGGGGATTGGCGTCAATGGGGATGGGAAGACGAAAACGGCATTGTTCTGCGTGATACCGGATTCCGACAAGTCCTACAATTATATTATCGGAATGCTCTACACGCAGATATTTCAGGAACTGTACTATCAGGCGGATTTCAACTGCGGGGGCAGGCTGCCGGTGCATGTTACCTTTATGCTGGACGAGTTCAGCAACGTGGCGCTGCCGGACGATTATTGCTCGCTGTTATCCACCATGCGCAGCCGGGAGATTTCCAGTGTGATTATCATCCAGAATCTTGCACAGATAAAGGCATTGTTTAAGGACACATGGGAAACGATTCCCGGGAATTGTGACAGTCTGGTATATCTTGGCGGCAATGAGCAGAGTACCCATGAGTACATCTCAAAACTGCTCGGCAAGGCGACGATTGACAAGCGTTCCAGTGGCGAAACAAGGGGGAGACAGGGAAGTTCCTCAAGGAATTATGACGTCCTCGGCAGGGAGATTATGACGCCGGATGAAGTCAGGAAGATGGACAATAAGAAATGCCTTATCTTTATCCGTGGGTTTGATCCGATACTGGACAGTAAGTATAACCCATTCGGACACCCGGTATTTTCCCAGACCGCAGACGGGGAGGGAATGCCTTATGAGCATGAACCGGCAGCGGAGGGGGAGAGTGCGGAACCGGGCTTTACCATCCTGAATGAAAAATCCCTTGCCTATTATGAGGGGATGAAAGAGAAAGGGGAGCCGGTTTATATTGACACAATCCCATATGAGGATTTCATGCTGCTGGGGCAGGCAGACATGGAGAAACGGTTTACGGAGCTGGATGAACAGGAGCAGCGGAACCGGCTGAATGATGAGATGGCGCCGGAGTTGGAATATGCTTTTGACATGGAAGATGAAATGCCGGATTCGTCAGAGGAAAGTACGGGAGTGATGAAATCCCTTGTAACAGGGGAGCAGGGGAAAGAGGATTCCATTTCCTACCGCCTGTTCCACTGGAAATTTAGTGTGGAACAGAAAGAGGAAGTAAAGCGGGCAATGGCTGTCCGTGTGCCAAAGGAAGTCATTCTGTCATATTTCTATCCGGAAACTTCGGTGGTAAAGATGATGGAGATACGCAGGCAGTATGAATAAAGAAATTTCCGGTTGTGTATTGCGCTCTGCGCATGTTACAATGGTATCAGCACGACAGGGAGGAATGTCATGGGGACACTGGAAATTGCACTGGATGAAAATGGCAATAAAGTTGTCGTTTTGCCCGACATTATTTTTGCCAATAAACAGAATATCGACTGGAATGAAGTGGAGAAGTATCTGGAACGCTTTGTTGGGGAACTGGTGGAAATAGCCGAAACCGGCGATATTATTTATCTGGGAAAAGACTTCCCGGATGAATATGCCGGTTCAAAATATACAAGGAAGATGAAAGGCGGCAGGGCAAAGGCGAAAGCAAACGCAGCGCAGGGTATCCGTGAAATGGTGGGGATTGCATCGGATAAAAGGTTCCGGGAGAACCGGAAAGGGAAACATTCCGGTGATGCCGCTAACGGTTGGTACTACTACACGACACGGTTTGCCCTTCCGATTTATGACAATGACGTGAAAACAGGAAGTTATAATATTTATTCCGGCTGTCTGGTGGTAAACTGCACGGGGAAAGGGAAGATGTACCTGTATGATTTAGTGGATATAAAAAAAGAAGCGAGTAACCCACTCAGGACTAACAGGTAGCCAGTGGTACAAAACCGCCTCTCTTTGGTTAAAAGAATACCATCACGCAGGGGAAATGTCAATCTTTTTATGCATTTTGTGCAGTGAAAATTTATATTGAACAATATCCAAAAGGAGGGTACTATGAAATTGATGTTTGAGGGAGAGGGCTCATTTTTGTTGCCACCAGACCAACTATGCACTTTTGAACGCAATGGAAGAAAAATACATTGTAATGTTGATTTGTTAATAGAGGATTGTAAAGAGAAACAGGCACAGTTGGTAAATATTGGTGAAATGATTGGGTTTCAAAATGCTGTTAATAAAGAGTATGCCATGAAAACAGATGTTAGTATCCCTATTATTGTTGTTCAATTTGATGATGGGATTTATGAAATTTTGGATGGAAACCATAGGTTATACAGAGCAGCACATGAAGGAAAATCTCAAATAATGGCATATGTCTTGAACGAGTCAGAGCTTGATAAATATATTATGGGATGAAATTTGCATATATAAGATGTAAAGCATAATATTTTAAATTTATTTTCTTTATTAGGATGTATTTTGGAGCAAATTTAATAGCATATTAAAATGACATCAGCCATTTACATTAGGTTGGTGTCTTTTTTGTTTCCGAACAGGAAAGGGGCGGTTAAAGCATTAACGTATCGGGGAAAGCCCGGTTTCAATTGACAGCGGGAATATTCATATTTCCGAAAAGATATAGGACAGCAGATGTGGATGGACTTGGTTCATCAGCGGGGATAAAAGCCGTGGATGGATGAAGTCTGTCCATATTTTTATTTCCGTTATTTTTATTGAAAAGGAGACAGCAAAAATGGGAAACAACACAAATAAGAAAAAACAAAAAAGTATTATAGGATTTTGTAAAAGGGTTCTGGTTCCGTCTTTTTCCGGAGCGGTGTATGCCATGTCACGGATGACAGTAATGGCGCTTGCGGCAGGTGATACCAGCGCCGTCACAAAGCCGCTCGATAACTTAAAGACATTGGTGATTGCCGTAATTGGGGCGGTGGGCATCATCATCCTTGCAAAGAATGTGATGGAGTTTGCACAGGCATATCAGCAGCAGGATTCCTCAACCATGAACTCCGCATTGAAAGGGATAGTGGCAGGGGCTATGATGGCGGGAATTTCCTCCGTGCTGACATTCTTAGGATTTTAACAGCGGAAATGAGGTGATTTGAGATGGACATTTTTAAGCTGGGGGACAAAATCCTTGCCCTGTTGGAAACAGTGTTTGGGTTCTGGAATAACCAGATTTCCCTTATCTTTGACCTGCTGGGGCAGTCCCCTGACGCATTTAAGGGTGGCGGGCCGTGGAATGCCATAGCCGGCATTGAGCCGGTTTTTGTGGCGGTGGGTTCTTCCCTTGTGGTGCTGTTTTTCGTGATAGGGTTCTGTTCGGAAAGCATTGACATCCGGGAGGAAATGCGGTTTGAGGTTATCCTGCGTATACTGATACGGCTGGGGCTTGCAGAGTATATGGTGGCAAATAATGTAACGATTATGAAAGCTGTTTTTACCTCGGTTGGAAATCTGGTCGGACTGCTTGGAGCCGGAAATCGGACAGAACTGAAGATTGCAGAGGAGCAGGCGGAAGTTATTAAAAATTTAGGGTTTGGGGAGAGCCTGATTATGCTGATACTGACAGCTCTGCTGTCGCTTATCGTGATAATCTGCGGTTTTTTCCTGCTCTACACAGTGTATTTCCGTTTTTTGAAACTGCTGGTTATTGTGCCGATTGGTTCGATTGCCTACTCTACCATGAGCGGCAACCGGATGGTGGCGCATACAGCCGTTGCATACAGCAAGTATTTCCTGTCTGTAGCGTTTGAGGCAGTTACGATAGCATTGGCGATTATCGTCTGCAATGCCTTTATCAATGCAGGGCTGCCGTCTTTTGCAGGGGATTATTCGGATTGGGCAAAAACCCTGATTTATCTGTGTGAGATGACATTTACAATCGCGTTGACAGTAGGGAGCGTCAAAGGGGCACAGAACCTTACCAGTAAGGCGTTAGGGCTTTAGAGAGGGGGAAATTCTTTGAATATCAGGAAGGTTACGACGGAAGATTTGCGGTGCATGGAGGATGTAAATATTACATCGGAGAATGGACAGGAATTTGAAGAAGAAAAAGAGTGTCAGAAACCGCAGAATGAATGGAGGGTGAGATAGCAGTGGTAATAGAAATTAACAAAAATATTGACAATTACAAGGAGTCCGTGGTGCTGGGGCTTTCTGCAAGGCAGCTTGCATATTCCGTTTTATCCGTGGCCGTGGGCGGCGGGATTGTGCTGCTTTTGTACCGGTATGTGGGGCTTACCGTCAGCGCCTATATTGCAATCCCGGTGGTTGCGCCCATCGCCATGACGGGTTTTTATTCTTATCACGGCATGACGTTCATGGAAATGATGAAATTAAAGCTGCACTTTGCCTTTGCCAACCGCACTTACACCTATGTATCGACAGAGGGGGAGGATGCGGTCCGGCAGTTTCGGCAGGAGGAAATGCAGGGGCAGCAGAAAAAGAAGAACAGGGCCGGCAGCGGCGAGGGCAGGAAAAAAGAATAGACAGCAGTCAGGGCATGTTCCGCTTTTGGGATGCCCTTTTTGTATGCAAAAAGTGGAGGTTATATGCGGGATTTAACACATGTCAGCCTGTTTACGGGCATTGGCGGTCTTGACCTTGCGGCAGAGGCGGCAGGGTTTTGTACCATTGCGCAGTGTGAATGGGCTGATTTTCAGAATGAGGTATTGGAAGAACATTGGAAAGATGTGCCCAGATTCAGGGACATCCGGGATTTGAACAGGGAGGAATTTTATGCAAGGACAAATAAACGAAACGTCACACTTATCTCAGGGGGATTCCCCTGCCAGCCGTTTTCCCTTGCCGGGAGACGCAGGGGCTTTGAGGATGACCGTTACCTCTGGCCGGAAATGCTTAGAGTCATCCAGGAGCTTTCCCCCGCTTGGGTGCTTGGAGAAAATGTTGCTGGGTTCCTTAACATGGGCCTCGAACAGACGGTTTCTGATTTGGAAAGAGCAGGCTATGAAGTCCGGGCCTTCGTACTACCTGCTCTCGCCGTCGGCGCGTGGCATGAGAGGAAACGGGTATTTATTGCCGGACACTTATCCGACGCCGGTGGCGTCCATTGGGAAGATGGATGTTTCCACTGCCCTCATTGGCAGGATGAAAAAGACGGGAACCTTAAAAAAACTGAACTCAACAGGAGCGGTTTGGAACCCCAACCTGCAGATGAGGGTGTTCTGCACGCCGGAAGTGATGGAACAGTTGGGGACAGCGTTCCACGAACCGGAGACGGAGCAGCAGAGGGAATTGTTTACGGAGGTAATCAATCTGTCTATGAAACAGTACAAAATCAGCCCGGAGTGGGTGGAATGGCTGATGGGATTCCCTATCGGATGGACGGACACAGGATGTGGGAACGGGAGCCGGAGGGAATAAGCCGCATTACGGAACCGTACCCGCTGTGGGGGAGCCGGATGTTTTCGCTTGGCAATGCGGTTGTGCCGCAGCAGGCATATCCCATACTGAAATGTATTGCGGATATTGAGACGGGCAGGTGTGCATTATCCTGTCCGGAGAGAAACAGATAAAAATCAGTGCAGACAGGGGACCGGCAGGGGATTTTTGCCGGTTTTCCTTATCTGTACAGGCAGGGCAGATATATTTATGTGTATGCAGAAATGGAGGTCAGAAATGGGATTTTTTTCAGATGGGTTCAAAGAGCTTAAAAAGGCGGACGTGCCTCTTTATAAAACGCCGAAATCCATACAGGAGACAATAGAGATTTTATCGGTAGCGGAGAATGGTATTTTTGAGGTGGCGAAGAACCGTTTTTCAAAGAGCTACCGTTTTACGGACATCAACTACACGACGGCAAATGAGGAGGAGCAGGAAAGCATTTTTGAGCGGTACTGCAAGTTTCTTAACTCGCTGGACTGTAATTTCAAAATCACAGTCAACAACAAGAATAAGGACATGGAAAAGTTGCGGGCGGTAGTATTATTGTCGTATAAGCAGGATGGGTTTGACCGGTTCCGCAGGATTTATAATGACATCATTGAGGACAAAATCCGCGAGGGAAAGCAGGGAATCGAGCAGGAACGCTACCTGACGCTGACAGTGGAGAGGAAAAACTTTGAGGAGGCAAAGGCGCAGTTTGCAACGCTGGAGGCGGTGCTGCACAAAGGGTTTGGGGAGCTTGGCACGGAGATAGAGCCGCTTTCCGGCAATGAGAGGTTAAAGGTATTGCATGACTTTTACCATCTCGGCAGGGAGGACGGCTTTGATTTTGACATCAGACACGCAAAGCGGGTAGGCGCAGACTTCCGCAACGATTTGTGTAATGGGATGCTGAAATACTTCCCGGAGCATATCGAGGACGAGGGCAAATTTGTAAGGGCATTGTTCATTAAGAAATATCCTAGCAGCCTTTCCGATCGGTTCCTGAATATCATCACTTCCTTACCTATCCATTCCATTGTGAGTATTGACGTGGTGCCGGTGCCAAAGGACATGACGACAAAGGAATTACAGAAAAAATACCTCGGCATTGAGAGCGACATAATCAGGCAGCAGCGGGTAAGGAACAAAAACAATGATTTTTCCTCGGAAATCTCCTATGCGAAACGCATGGAGAAAAAGGACATTGAGGAAATCATGGATGACGTGAGGGAGAACGACCAGTGTTTATTTTATACGGCGGTCAGCATAATCCTTGTGGCGGAGAGTAAAGAGGAGCTGGAGAGCGTGACGGAGACGGTGGAGAGCATTGGCAAGAGCCATTCCGTGACAATCGACACCCACTACCTGAATCAGAGGGAGGCCTTAAATACCGCACTCCCCATCGGGGTTAGGCAGGTGGAGACCATGCGTACCATGCTTACCCAGTCCCTTGCGGCATTGCTGCCCTTTAACGTGCAGGAATTGAATGATGTCGGGGGAAATTACTACGGCATTAACCAGATTAGCAGGAATATCAATGTGGGGAACCGCAAGAAACTGATAAACGGCAATGGGTTCATTTTCGGCGTGCCGGGTTCCGGCAAGTCGTTCTTTGCCAAGCAGGAAATGGGCAGCGTGTTTCTGAACACGGATGATGATGTGATAGTCATAGATCCGATGAACGAATATTTTGACATTGCAAAGACCTATGGCGGCGCGGTGGTAAATTTGTCCGCTTATACAAGGAACTTTGTCAACCCGCTGGAGGCAGACATGGCACACACCAATGAGAAAGGGCTGCGGGAGGTGATTGCGGACAAGTCGGAATTTATGCTTTCCCTCTGCGACCAGTTGTTAGGCAATGCCCTGAACCAGAAACACCACTCCATCATAGACCGCTGTGTCAGGGGATTGTATATGGAGGCATGGAAACGGCAGCGGGTTCCGGTGATGTCAGATTTTTACCGGGCACTCAAAATGCAGCAGGAGATGGAGGCGCAGGAACTGGCGCTTTCCCTTGAGCTGTTTGTGGAGGGTTCGCTTAACATCTTCAACCACCATACCAACGTGGACGTGGATAACCGTTTCACGGTGTACGGCATACAGGATTTGGGTAGCCAGCTTGCGCCGGTAGCAATGCTTGTGATGATGGAGGCGATACAGCAGAGGATTTTGGACAATGCAAAACGCGGCAGGGCGACGTGGCTGTATATTGACGAGTGCCATGTGCTGCTTGGCAGTGAGTACAGTGCGAAGTATTTGCAGCAGTTATGGAAAAAGGTAAGAAAGCAGGGCGGCCTCTGTACCGGAATCAGCCAGAACGTGTCGGATTTATTGCAGAATTATATTGCGACGACACTGTTGTCGAACAGTGAATTTGTAGTGCTGTTAAAGCAGTCCAATGTGGACAGTGCAAAGCTGGCGGAGACCATCGGCGTGTCGGATGCACAGTTACGCTTTGTCAGCAATTCTTCCAGTGGTACGGGGCTGTTAAAGTGCGGGAGCGTTGTCATTCCTTTTGACAACAGGATAAGCAAGGATACGGATTTGTACCGCCTGTATAACACGAACCTCCATGAGAAGATAGCGGAGGGGGAATTGCAGGGCAATGAGCACGACAGTTTTGGGGATATGCCGGAATTGGAACCGTTTACAGAGGATGAAATGCCTGCAAAAATATATGAGACAATACACCATAAGAAAGAAATGGGGCAGGCTTTTCAGGAGCCGGTGCAGTCTGTAAAAAACGATGGCAGTTGGATGATATATGGATAGGATTTGCCGGGGTGAGGAAAATTGAAAATCAAAAAAATAGAAGATAAGCCGATGATAATCCGTATGAAGAAAAAGCCCAGACTGCATCTGCATACGGAAAAAAAGGCGGCGGCAAGTAAAACGACAGGAATCACTTCTGATACTGTGAAAAGGAACAAGCCCCGTCAGGGTATCAGGCACAGGATGGCAGAGTCCGGGAAGTCAATCAAAGTAATCAACCGGAGTTTGAAAATGATGGCAGCAGCAGGGGCGAAAACCGGGGCAGGGCAGATAGAGGGCGGCGAGGAGATAAAGGAAAGCCTTGATTTGGCGGCGATAGCAACGGCTCCTGTTATGGGCATTACTTCCAGAATGGGAAAGCCGTACCGCAGAAAAAAGGCAGAAGATAAGAAGAAAGGAAAGAAAAAACAGGGACGGAAAGATATAGGGAGTACAGTGCCGCCCGGTCGTTCCCAAAAGGAAGATGGCAGTCAAACAAGGGGTAAAAACAGGAAGAAAAGTAACGGAAAGGAAGACGGCTCCGCTAAAAAGCGTGGGAAAGATTCTGTCAATGGCATCGTAAAAGGGCGTATGATAGGCATATTTCTTGATACATTCCGGACAGAACGGCAAGAGCAGAAAGATTTGAGGACTTCCATAAAATCAGCGGCAAAGGCGTCTGCCCTGCTGCTGGCGAAAAAAGCGGCGGTTGTTCTTGCCCCGTTACTGCTTGCCATCTTATGTATAATTGCCATAGCGGGGGTTATTGTGTCTGCAATTCTCGCTGTGATTTACAATTCCCCGTTTGCCATCTTCTTCCCCTTGCCGGACACTGGGTATGAAAATCCCCGGACAGTGCTTAGTGAGTATTACCGGGATTTTAACAGCCGGATTGTCTCATTGGAGGAACAGGGCTATGCCATTACTTACCAGAATAATGAGGATGGAGTGCCGTTTTCTAATTTTGATGATACTCTTATGGCGTATATGGTAAAGTATGGAACCGGACAGGCAGCTTATATTATGGATGATGAGGGAAAGAAACATTTAAAGGAAGTCTTTGACGAGATGAACTATTATGACAGTTCAAGCAGCAGGACGCAGGTTGCGGCAGGGGCGTCGCTGGGGGAGGTAGTTGCTACAGGGTATTGCAGCTGTTCCCTCTGCTGCGGGAAATGGGCCGGCGGGCATACGGCCTCCGGCACTGTGCCACAGGCAGACCATACGCTGGCGGTAGACGCCCACAGCCCAAAGGTGCCGATGGGGACAAAAATTGTGATGAACGGAAAGACCTATAAGGTAGAAGATACGGGAAACTTTGCCCGGCATGGCACGGACTTTGACATTTATTTTGGCAGCCATGCGGCGGCGTTGGCGTGGGGGAAACGGAAAGTGGAGGCATTTCTGGCAGAGGGGAATGAAAATACTGTGGAAGTCACAGTGTCCGGGACGCTGGTACACAACCTGACATACAAAGATTACCTGAAACTGGACAAGCTGACGGAGGAACAGAAAGACTGGCTGCAGTCCATGATGGGGGACGAAATGCAGGGGAATTACTTTGTGGGAACAGGCGGACAGATTGTTGCGGAGATTGCCCTGACTAAAGTTGGCTGCCGGTACAGTCAGGATAAGCGGTATCAGGAGGGATATTACGATTGCAGTTCCCTTGTGCAGAGACTGTATAAAGAGGCAGGCATTGACCTTCCGGAAACGGCAGCGGCGCAGGGAGAATACTGCTTTAAAAATGCCAAGACAGTCAATAAAAAAGATTTGAGTCCGGGGGATTTGATATTTTATTCTTATGAAGAAAATGGGGAGTTCCGCAATATCTCCCATGTGGCAATCTATGTGGGGGATGGGAAGATGGTTCATGCGGCCGCCCCGGATAGGGGAGTTGTGATTGAACTGCTGCGGACAGGCAATGTAGTATTTTATGCCAGGCCGTATTAAAAGGCGCGGCATTTTCTGAAAGGAGAGGATTATGAAAATACAGGATATGATTCTTGTCATACAAAACATCAGGGGCAGTGAAAAAAATATGCTGATGACGCTGGAAGAATACAAAGAGGCGCATCTTTTTGTGTCGTCTTTATCAAGGGAGGAATCGGCAGATGCGTTGAAAGAGCTGTTTGACACAAAATATTCGGGAGCAGGAACCGGATGGGCGGAAAGGTACATCACGGCAAATAAAAGTTATCATGCGAAATTTTGCAGCAGCAGTGATGAGCTGCAGTGTTTCCTCCACGGTATTTACAATGATGATAAAGAGTTTCAGTTTGACAGGGAGGAAAGCAGCCCGGAGTGCATATGGGCGCTGGAAGAATATAACCTTGATGTGAATGGCGGCGCAAAAGGCGTCATGTTCCATTATGAGCAGAGGGAGCATGAATTTCAGCCGGGGGAAGTCCTGCACAACTTCAATGGGACGGATTACAAAGTCATGAAGTGTTACAGCAAAAACAACCTCCTGATGATGAACATGGCATCGGGGGCTTTCCTTGTGGCAGTGGGGACGGCTTATTATGAACGTTATCCCAATGCCGGGGAATATACAAAGGACAATGCGGAGACAGGGATTGAATGGGGGCATGGCGTGTACCTTTCTGCCAAGCCGTCAGAAATTGACTTTGCGGCACTCAGGGCAGAATATTGTGAGCCTTACCAGCAGAAAGGCGACTGTTTTCCTATTGAAATCCGGGAGGTATTGTCGAGGGTGGAAAATATCAGGGCGGAAACGCTGGGGGATGCCATTGACAAGGCAATGGAGTTGTATAAAAAATCAGAGGTTGTTCTGGATGCGGAGGATTTCAAGGATGTTTCCTGTCTTCCGGCAAAGGGAGAAAGCAGATAGGGGGAGCAGTATATGGGCGCAGAATATATGGCACGCCAGATTTATCAGGATGCGATTGCAAGGGTGACACGGACGGAGGCGGACTGGAAAGCAGTCTGCCGTCTGGCAGGGCAGATATACCGGTATGAGTTTGACAATGTGCTGATGGTGTATGCACAGAGGCCGTCGTCCACACTGGTTGCAGACTACGACACATGGAAAAAGGTACACCGCTATGTCAGGCGCGGCAGCCGGGGCGTTGCCATCTTCCCGTCAAGGGCATTAAAGCCGGGGCTGCGCTATGTGTTTGACATTCGTGATACCGAGGGAGAAGACATTAAGCTCACATGGGATTTGGAGGGGGAGAACCTGCCGGATTTACTGTCGGCGCTCCGCAAACGGGGAGAAATTCCGGAGGCGCCGGGAACGGACAGAAAAAGCCAGATGGAACAATTAAAAGCCTTTACAAAGCAGGAAGTGCGCGGTATTCTAAAAGAGGACTTCGGGAAACAGTTTGCCGAAGCCGTCATGCTTGCAGGACGTGAGATAACCGGCGGAGAGAATAAAACGCCAGGGCTTATTGCACAGGAGCTGGTTTTTAACAGTATTTTCTATGCGGTAGGAACAAGGTGCGGATTTGACCTGAGCAGCGGAGAATCGGACTTGGGTGCAATAGTTAATGTGAAAGACGAGGGCTGCATTAGCGTACTTGGTACTCTGGTAAGTGACGTATCCTGTACCGTTCTTCGGAATATGAACCGTGAAATCATGAGCATTGAGAAGGAAAGGAAGGTGCGTTATGGAAACACTGGCAATCAGTTACCACGAAGGGGAGGACGGGATGCTGTACCCGGACATCAAAGCAGCGGAACAGACAGAAACGGGGACATTAGGGAAGTTCGGAATCATGGCAGGGGAATATATGGAGGAAAATTACCCGCAGAGATACCGGAGCCTGATGAGGTTCGGAAACCTCTACACGAAACTGAAAGAAGTGGAGGAGGAGGCAGACAGAATGTTGGAGAGCCTGATGGAGAAGTATCTGGAAAGCCACAAGCCGGAGAATCCGCAGTCCACAATGGAGATGTTCAAAATCAGAAAGCAGGGGATGATGGAGGCGGAAGAAATCATCCGCCACGACCTGATAAACCAGTTTCATTAGAAACACAGGAAGAATTGAATAGGGAGCTGGATGACTTAAATTCATTCGGTACAAAGAGGGAGACGGTTTTCACACAGGTTTCCCTTTTTGATTATAAGGAAACAGGGCTGGATGCCGGGGAGGAAGAACCGTACCAGACGGCGGAGCCGGAAGATGCGCCTTTTGATGAGTTTTCCATTCCTGACGAGGCGGACCAGATGGGAATACCGGATGCCGTGCGTTTTGAGCAGGAACAGCGGAAGAATGAACAGACTTCAAAGCCGGCGGAAAAAACAGAACAGGTTTCAGCAGCAGATATGGAAGACCGGACGGCATCACAGCCCCATAATTATGTGATTGATATTCACCATCAGGAGACTGGCGAGGAAAGGACACGCTATAAATGGAATGTAGATGCCATAAAAACCTTAAAGCAGGTGGAGGCGGAGGGCAGGGGCGCTACCTTGCAGGAGCAGGAAATCCTTGCAAAGTATGCCGGGTGGGGTGGGATTTCACGCGCATTTGACGGGCATAACGGGGACTGGCAGAAAGAGTATGCGGAATTGAAAACGCTCCTTACCCAGGAGGAGTACCGGGCAGCAAGGGCTACGGTTACTACCGCTTTTTATACCCCGCCGGAAGTGGCGGCCGTTATCCATGAGGCATTGAGGGGATTCGGTTTTACCGGAGGGAATGTGCTGGAGCCGTCAATGGGAACCGGGCATTTCTTTGGCACAATGCCGGAGCAGTTATGGGGGAGCAGGATTTTTGGCGTGGAAAAGGACAGCATCAGCGGCAGGATTGCAAAACTGCTGTACCCACAGGCCGAGATACAAATAAAGGGATTTGAGGAAACGGACTTCCCGGACAATTTTTTTGACGTGGCAGTTGGCAATGTGCCTTTTGGGGACTTTAAGGTTTACGACAGGAAATACAATGCAGGGAATTTTAAAATCCATGACTATTTTGTGGCTAAGTCCATCGACAAGGTAAGGCCGGGCGGCATTGTTGCCGTGATTACCACAAAAGGGACAATGGATAAGAAAAATAACAGCGTCCGGAAATATCTGGCGGAGCGTGCGGAATTAGCAGGGGCTGTCAGGCTGCCGAACAGCGTTTTTAAGGCAGGGGCGGGGACAGAAGTTACCAGTGATATTTTATTCTTCCGGAAAAGGGAGCGGAAAATATCGGCGGAGCCGGACTGGATTCATCTTGGCATGACAGAGGATGGGATTGCAGTCAATTCCTATTTTGCAAATCATCCGGAAATGATGCTGGGGCACATGGAATATGATACCGGCAGGTATGGCAGCGATTCCAGCTATACGGTATGTGTCAATGATGAAGAAAACTTTGACCTGTATGGAGCCCTGCAGCGGGCGGTAAAACGTATTTCCGTGCAGATGCCGGATTATGAAGTTTTGCCGGAGGAGGAACCGGAGGAGAGCATCCCGGCTGATCCGGACGTGAAGAATTACACTTATACATTTGTGGACGGGGAACTGTATTACCGGAAAGATTCCAGAATGTACCGGCAGGAGGCAGGGAATACCGTGCTTGACAGGATACGGGGGATGGATGAAATACGCAAGTGTGCCAGACACCTGATAAATATCCAGTTAAGAGGCTGCAGCGAGGGGGAGCTAAAAACGGTACAGGAAAAATTAAATGCCGTATATGACAGGTATACAAAAAAATATGGATATATCACTTCACAGGGTAATTCAAGGGCCTTCCGGGACGATGAGGATTACCCTCTTTTATGTTCGCTGGAAAATGTGGACGAGGAGGGGGTTGTCACGAAAGCGGATATGTTTACAAAGCAGACTATTCGGGCAGTGAATAAGACAGAACGGGTGGAGACGGCGGTAGAGGCCTTAAACCTTTCCGTATGCGAATACAATAGCGTCAATCTTTCCTATATGCTGCAAATTTATGAGCCGGACATCAGCGGATATGCAGAAAAAATCAGGGAAGGGCAGGGGGATGACCGGACAGAAGTTACCTTTTCAGAAGATGCCAGGGAGGAATTAAGACGGGAAAAACTGCTGGAGGAACTGAAAGGAATCATTTTCCTAAATCCGCAGAAATATCTGGAACATGATAAGAATCAGGGATGGGAGACGGCGGATGAATACCTTTCCGGCAATGTGAGGGACAAGCTGCGGATGGCAAAAGCGGCTGCCTCGGAACACCCGGAACTGTTCGGGGATAATGTGGCGGCGCTGGAACAGGTGCAGCCGCAGGACTTGGATGCAGGGGAGATAGACGTGCGGATTGGCACGACATGGATTGAGCCCGAGGATTATGAGAAATTCCTTTATGAAATCCTGCACACGCCACAGCGGGCGCAGGCAAAGAGGAGCCTGTATTTTTCACATGGCATACAGGTACAGCTCAACAAATTTCAAATGGAATGGTTTGTCGAAAATAAATCTCTTGACAAGGCATCTGTGACAGCGACAAAATCCTACGGCACTTCAAGGATGGATGCATATACGATTTTTGAGCATACGCTGAACCTGCGTACCGTTACCGTCAGGGACCGCATTGATGACGGAGATGGAAAATACCATTATGAAACGAACCAGAAGGAAACCATGTTTGCAAGGGAGAAACAGAACCGGTTAAAAGAGAAGTTCCGTGAATGGATATTTGCAGAGCCGGAACGGAGGAACAAATATGTCAGCTATTATAATGAGACATTTAATAATGTAAGGCTGCGGGAGTATGACGGCAGTTATCTGCAGTTTCCCGGCATGAACCCGGACATCCGGTTAAAGCAACACCAGAAAAATGCCGTTGCAAGGGTGCTGATGGGAGGAAATACGCTGCTTGCCCACTGCGTGGGGGCAGGCAAGAGCTTTGAAATGATGGCGGCGTGCATGGAGCAGAAACGGCTCGGGCTTGCAAACAAGACGGCAATGGTCGTGCCAAAGCCGCTGATTGGGCAGACCGCCAGTGAGTTCCTGCGCCTGTACCCTTCTGCCAATATCTTAGTGGCAACAGAAAAGGATTTTGAGAAAAAGAGGAGAAAGCAGTTTATTTCCCGCATTGCCACCGGGGACTACGACTGTATTATCATGTCGCATTCGCAGTTTGAGCGAATCCCGGTATCAAAGGAGCGGCGGGAGATGCTGTTAAACCGCCAGATTGATGACATCAGCTATGCGATAGAGGAAATGAAACAGCGTAATCAGGAGAGATGGACCGTCAAGCAGATGGAGGCGCAGAGAGAAAGGCTGGAGGAGCAGCTGCAGAAAATGGCGGATGAGGTACGGAAAGATGACCTGATGACCTTTGAGGAACTTGGCATTGATTCCATCATGGTAGACGAGGCGCACGCGTTCAAAAATCTTGCCGTATTTTCAAAGATGAATGTGTCCGGCATAACCGGCAGCGGCAGCCAGAGGGCGATGGACATGTACCTGAAATGCCAGTATATCAATGAAATAAATGCCGGGCGGGGCGTGGTGTTTGCCACGGGGACTCCCGTCAGCAATACCATGTGCGAGATGTATGTCATGCAGCAGTTTTTGCAGAAAAATACGCTGGAGCAGCTCGGCATTTACCATTTTGACAGCTGGGCGGCAAACTTCGGGGAGGAGACAACGGCGTTAGAGCTGACCGTGGACGGAGGCGGGTTCCGCTTTAAGACGAGGTTTAATAAGTTTACGAATCTGCCGGAGCTGATGAACATCTTCCGGGAGACAGCGGATATCCAGACAAGGGACATGCTTGAACTTGACACGCCAAAACTCCGGGGAGGAAAGTATGTCATCGTGGAGAGCGAGCCGGACTGGTATGTAAAGCAGGTGATGGAGACTTTCGTGCAGAGGGCGGAGGCAATCCGGAACGGCGGCATTGATCCGAAAGTGGATAATTTTCTCAAAATTACCCATGAGGCAAGGCTGCTTGGCACGGATGCAAGGCTTTTAACCCCGGATGCGCCGGGGAGCGTGGACGGCAAGCTGAATAAAGTCGTGGAGAATGTGCTGTATGAGTATCGTATGGCGGAGGATGAGGGAAAAATCGGCACACAGCTTATTTTTTCCGATATCGGTACGCCGAAACGGTCATGGAGCCGGGAGATGCTGGATATGCCGTGGCATGAAACCGGCGTTTTTGATGTTTATAATTATATCAAGACGGAACTGGTAAAACAGGGCATCCCTGTGGGGGAAATCGCTTTCATCCATGACGCTAAGACAGACGCCCAGAGAGACGTGCTGTTCCGTGAAATGCGTTCCGGCGCAAAGAAAGTTCTGATTGGTTCTACGGATAAGTGCGGAACGGGGGTAAATGTGCAGACACACCTTATTGCCATGCATCACTGCGACTGTCCGTGGGTGTGACCTGAGGTCGCATAGATAACTGTTTAACAATCTAATATTGATTAAACCCACTATTCCGTTAGTGGTAGCCTAGTGCCACCTGCATCTGCGGCAACAAGGATGTTGGGAAGCTGGCACGACAAAGTAGCCCTTTGCGATATGCAAGAAGTGGAAACCGTGGGGTGGAAACAAAACTGCGAGCATCAATGCGGTTAGGGAGCAAGGCTTGAGTAGTATGGTTAACACATGTGAACTGCCGTTTAAACATCGTCAAGTCCAAGGAGCCAAAGATGCTGACAGGCTCCAGCCCAAAATGGGATGCGGTCAGATAGTCCTCTCCATGGTAGGACTACACGGATATCAGTACCGTCGGTGGATAGGCAGGACCTAAGCTATTTGTTGTTATCTATGTGGAACAGGGTAAGCCTGTATTTCTCCTGATATATAGGAAAGCAGACCGTAAGGAACGCTGATGGGAATGCAGGTATGGGATTGTAGAGAAAGCGAATGCCGTTCTGTAACAGAGTGGATAGGGGTTCAAAATTTGCCCCGGCTCGAAAGAGCGCAGACTTCTACAAGGTGATTCATTACAAGAAACTTATAGAACTTTTGAAAGGAGCAAAGCAAATGGACGTTAATAAAACAACGTGTGCGGCTTCTGACCATGGGTTTGCATGGAAATCCATTGACTGGAAGAAATGCGAGCGGGAGGTTAAAAAGCTACAAGAACGTATTGTAAAGGCTGGAAAGGAAGGCAGACACGGCAAAGTGAAATCATTGCAGTGGACGCTGACACACTCCTTTTCCGCAAAAGCTGTTGCGGTAAAGAGAGTGACAACTAACGAAGGAAAGAAAACCCCAGGTGTCGATGGTGTTTTATGGACAACTGGGAAAGCAAAGTATGAGGCCATTCTTGATTTGAAAAGGAAAGGCTACAAACCACAGCCGTTACGCAGAGTATTTATAAAGAAGGCGAATGGTAAGTTACGCCCTTTGGGTATTCCAACTATGAAGGACAGGGCTATGCAGGCATTGTATCTGCTGGCGCTTGAACCCATAGCGGAAGTTATGGCAGATGCACATTCCTATGGATTCCGCAAGGAAAGATGCTGTCAGGATGCTATTCAGCAGTGCCATACGGTACTGTCGCATGGATATTCCCCAAAATGGATTTTAGAGGGAGATATTAAAGGCTGTTTCGACCACATCAGTCATGAATGGTTACTGAATCATATCCCTATGGACAAAGATATTTTGAAAAAATGGCTGAAATGTGGAGTGGTTTTTAAGGGAGAACTCTACAAAACAGAGGAAGGAACAATGCAGGGAGGAATTATTTCCCCAACTCTTGCAAATATGGCATTAGACGGCATCCAGCCTATGCTGGCGAAGAAATATCACCGCTATACAAGGAACGGAAAGCAGTATTCTCCTATGGTAAATCTAGTGCGTTATGCTGATGATTTTATCATCACAAGTGCGGAACGTGATGTTTTGGAAAAAGAAATCAAGCCGATGCTGGTAACATTCCTGGCAGAAAGAGGTTTGGAACTTTCAGAGGAAAAGACCCTTATAACCCACATTGATGATGGATTTGATTTTCTTGGTTTCAATATAAGGAAATATAACAATGTTTTATTGACAAAACCATCCAAGAAATGTGTAAAGAAATTCCTCGACAGTATCAGATATACGATTGAGAGTAGCAAATCCTGCAGGCAGGAAACGATGATAAGACTGTTAAATCCAAAGATTACGGGATGGGCGAATTATTATAAGTGTGGGGTGTCATCCCAGACTTTCCAGAGGGTAGACGACCAGATTTATCGCAAACTGTGGCAGTGGGCGAAACGGAGACATCCGAAAAAGGGTAAGAAATGGGTGTTAAACCGGTATTTTCATTCATACAAAGGACGGAATTGGAGGTTTCTTGTTGTACTTAACAAAAACAACAGGGACGATGTATTTCCATTGAAACTTGCTTTTGAGACAAAGATTGTCAGGCATAGAAAGATAAAGAGTGAAGCAAATCCGTTTGATGCAGAGTGGAAGGATTACTTTGAGGAGAGAATGACATATAAGATGACGCAATCTCTTAAAGGTAGGAAATCTTTGCTATATTTATGGAATAAGCAGAATAGGATTTGTCCGTTATGTGGCGAAAAGATAACTGCTGAAATTCAATGGAATGTTCGTGAAAAGATAGTTGACGGTAAAAATGTCAAATATTTAGTACACGACAAATGTTATAAACAAAATCGTTAGTGAACTAGCCGGCATCTATATTGGTAGATGCTTAGAATTGCTTGAGCCGTATGAGGGGAAACTCTCACGTACGGTTCTTAGAGGGGAAGGCGGTAGTAATACCGCTGACCTACTCGACAAACCCTCAAGCATAGAACAGCGCGAAGGAAGGGGGCTTAGGCAGGGCAATGAGAATGATGAGGTTGCCGTGTACCGTTATGTGACGAAAGGAACTTTTGACGCATATTCATGGGCGTTGGTTGAGAACAAGCAACGTTTTATTTCACAGGTAATGACGGGGAAGTCTGTTTCAAGAACCTGCGAAGATATAGACGAGGCGGTTCTTTCCTACGCGGAAATTAAAGCTGTGGCGACCGGGAATCCCATGATAAAAGAAAAAATGCAGGTAGATAATGACGTGCAGCGGCTTAAAATGCTGAAAGCAACTTACGACAGTGAGCATTACGCCATGCAGGACAGTTTTATGGTGAAATTCCCAAAGCTGATTGCAGCGGCAGAGGAAAAATTAGAATGTGTCCGTGAGGATGTCAGGGAGCGTGATAGGCGGCTGATTGACGGGACGGATTTTTCCATTAAAGTAGGGGGCATGGCCTTTACGGACAGGGTGGAAGGCGGGACCACTTTTCTGCTTGCCGCCAGTAAATGCAAGACAGGGACAACAATGGAACTTGCAGAGTATAAGGGGTTCTCTGTCCTTGTGGAAAAGAATTTCATGGGGGAAGATAACCTGGTGTTGCGGGGAAAGACGGAATACAAAGTGGAACTGTCTACCTCCCCGGTAGGATGCATGACAAGATTGGAAAACCTTTTTAATGGGATTGAGCGGAACATCGGCTTTCTTGAAGAAAAGCTGGAAAAATACCGACTTGACATGGAACAGGCGAAGGTGGAATATGGCAAGCCGTTCCAGTATGAGGAGGAACTGAAAACAAAGCTGGCAAGGCAGTTTGAGTTAAATAATCTGCTGGACATGGAGAACCGGAAGTCTCCGGAAGAAGAACGCGGACAGGGGGAAGGAAATAAGCAGGTTTCCCATGCAACAGAGACACCACATGAGTATGGGAGAGGAAGGGAGGAAAGACGTTGAGGAGAAAAACAGCAAAGATTATTATTCTGATGGGGATAGCCATAGCTGCTGTCCCTTTCTTTCTGCGGATGCAGGGGGAGCGGAGGGCAGGACAGTATATCAGTCAGTTGAAGGAGAACGAAAATGAGGAGAGTGAAAAAACCGGCAACCGTAAAAAGAAAGATTCCCCGTATCTGGAAGAGGATGCCATCGGGATTGTGGAGATACCGGAATTAAAAATTAAATACCCGGTGTTTGAGGGGACAGGGGCAGAGCAGCTAAATGAAGGAATCGGGCATATGGAGGATACCGCACATTTATGCGAAAAAGGCAACTGTGTTCTTGCCGGGCATAACGGCAGCAGACGGGGGACATTTTTTACTAACCTTGACAACGCCAAAGTAGGGACAGAGGTAAAACTTACTACGAAAGCGGGAATAACGCACTGTTACACGGTAGAAGAAATGCAGATAGTAAATCCTTACGAGGAGTGGGTGGTGGAAGAAAGCGATACCGAGGAACTTACCCTGTTCACCTGTGCCGGACATGGTATGAGCAGATTTGTTTGCAAATGTGTTCCGGTAAAGAATTATGGAAGTAAAAGAGGGGGTGAGGGCGACAAATGACAATAGGCTGTGAACAATGACAAAGATATGGCAGTATGCAGAGGCAAAAGCCGATATATCCGGCTGTGCAGAAATGGAGGATTCTATGAAGTATGAGATTACCGTAGGGGAAGTAAAGACACAGAACAGCAACGTAAAAGGTTATGCATCCGTAGTGTTTGGGGAAAGTTTCAAGGTCAACAATATCACCATTCTGGCAAGCAGGAATGAGAAGCTCTATATTTCCATGCCACATTATGCAAAAGGCGCAGGCAGAGAGAGGAAGGACATCTGCTGCCCGACTACAAGGAATTTCCGCGGGGAATTGGAGGCAAATATCCTCCTTGCGTTGGAGAACTTACAACAGACGGGAGAGAAGACATTTCTTGTTGGGGATGAGCAGGACAGGGATTTGCCCTTTACCGTGGCGGTTACGCCTTTTAAAAAAGAAAACAGCAACATCCGGGGATTTGCCCGCATTTATCTGGATGGCTGTTTTGTTATCAGCAATATCAGCCTTATCATGGGGAAGAACGGACTGTTTATGTCCATGCCATCCTACAAAACGAACCAGATAGACGAAAACAACCGGAATGTATACCGGGACATCTGCTACCCGGTTACCGGAGAGTTCCGTGAAAAAGTGAATAATCTGCTGGTGAATGCCTATGAAAAGGCAGTGGCGGAAGTGCAGGAAAATGTATTGGAACAGGCAGACAGGGTTAGGACGGGACAGGATTTCCCGGATGTGGGGTTGACTGTCAGATAATGTCGAGCATGAGATAATTTACCGGAGTCGAGGGAGATAATGTCTTCTTCGGTTCCGGTGAAACAAAGCGGATAGGCAGACAGGTACTTTATATAGTGGCAAAAATCGGTAGCAAGGATAATTGGCTACGACAAAAGAGATAGAGAATACGGTAGTATTGGTATTAAAAAATAGGATGATTCAAAATTATCATTTTTCTTGAAGATTTCATTAACAAATAGTATAATAATTTTAACATTAATTTCAGGAGGAGTGTGGTAATTCATCATATTTCCGTATTGTTCGTGTTTCAGTTTATGTATATGATTATCCCAGAGGAACACGCAACGGTTGGTACGAATCTAATAATCCGCATAGGAAATAAGAAATTTATATATTCATCAGAAAACGCAAAAGGAGAAATAGATGAAAAATGGCATTGTTTCTCTGTTTTGTTGAAAACACAGACTGAGAAAGGTTTTAAACTTAATGGGAGGATTGTATTATCGTAAAGATAATTAGGCTTGCCGTGGATAGTTATTCTGCGAAGAAACATCTGTTTTTGAAATTTAATTGAGAGAATGACTTTCCCTAATTATGATGATATATCGGTTATAAGAAAAAGTGATAAACATAAGTTACGGAGGAGAGTATGGAAAACAAAGGGAAAAATAATAACAATGGGAAAATAATGATTTCTCAACTTATAGCTGTTTTTATTGGCGAATTGTCCATTTTTTCGGATATTTATTTTGTGCCGATTCTGATTATTTTTGTGAGCAGTGTGGCGGCATTTATAATAGTGTTGATACAATCCGAGGGCAAGAGTAGAATAAAAGGATTGTTTGGGGCTCTTATTATATTTATAGTTGGTATGTGTCTCTTACATTTTTCAAATAACCGAAATGCCACTTCGGATGTTCCAAAAAAAATTCCTGAAGGAGTTGACCTCGGAAAATTTGAGATAACATTTGATGATTTTCTTTTTTCATATAATGATGAACAGGAAACTGGAACTATCACAGACTCCATAAAAGGAGAATTACTTGTAGAAACAATAGCATTCGAAAGCCATGACTATGATGTAAAAATAGAAGACTATACGTTTGAAAATAATGTTTTAACATTTGAAGGTGTCCCTTCTGGAAACTGTGCAATAAATATAAAATTTAGCAATTACAATCTTATCTCTGAAAATTTAACACTCAATAAAAAGGATATGCAGGATAATGTCTGGAAAAAGAAAATAACGTTACAAGAAGAAACGGATTATAAAAACTTTTCTGTTGCTGTATTTGATTGCCTTAATAAACCTTTGTCGGAAGATACCTGTGACATAGAAATAGAGGATGTATCAGAAAATATACAAAATATTTTGGTTGGAGAAGATGGAACGCTCCCTTATAATTTTTGCTGCAAAGCAAATAGTAATTTAACGCTTGTTCTGCATCATGGAGAAAATAATTTTACGGAAACTTTAGAGGTCAGTCAGATATCTGGAACAACAAATGTTATTTTTTCAGATGTGTATAGTCTGGAATCTTTAAAAGAACAAGAAGAACAACGGATAAAAGAGGAAGAACAAAAACAAAAAGAGGAGGCTAAACGCAAAGCAGCAGAAATAGAACAGATTGAGGCTGAAAATAATCCACAAATATTACTAAAAAATTTAGAGCCTATACAAACAAATATAAAACAAAATGGAAAAACTATAAATCAATTAACAGATAGACTGCTCGATGAAGAACGCCAAAAAACTTATGCCGTTTCTATTGAACAAGCCGGTCCTTATTGGATAGATTTTAATCATGTAAATTTAACAGAGGAATCTACAGCATGGAAAATTTGCATTATGGACAATGATGGAAATACATATATGGATTTTACTTCAGCTATGAATCGGGTGAATACATCTTCTCCCATTGTAGGTCTTCCGGTTGGTACCTATAATATTTATGTAGAATCCTATGGTTCATTTTCGGATGCTGAATATCAGGTCAATCTTATGACTGCGGAAATACCAAACTATGAATGTGAACCAAATCATGAAATATTAACCGCGCAGCCATTTCCAGAAATGTCCAGCAATCAAGCTATAACCTATTTTGGCAATTTGACTTACGATGATGATGTTGACTATTATTCTATTCAATTACTAAATTCTGGGGTGCTTGCCTTTAAATTTGAACACGAGAATCTGACAGAAGATACTACTGGTTGGTATATAACCGTAAAAGATGTCAACTCAGAAACTTTGGTTGAACTTGATTCTAATTGGAAAAACATTAGTACATTGTCTCCGAACATAGGACTAGAAATGGGGACCTACTATATTGAAATAAGGGCATATGGTTCCTATAACGACAGTGTTTATGCTTTGAGCACTGCTTTTTATGAAAGTGATTCATGGGAAACAGAATTTAACGACCAAATTGGACAGGCAGATATTTTGTTAGAAAATGTTTATAAACATGGTAACCTTTCATTGAATAATGATGTCGATTATTATGTTTTTCAATGTAATAAAAATGCAAATTATCAATTAACCTTTGAACATGAAAATTTAACAGAAGACATGGCTGGCTGGGCGATTGATATATTAGATAAAAATAGTGATTCTATTTTAGAGGAAGAACTGTATTCTAATTGCAATGAAACAAAGAACACTGTTACTGCTCAAATGAAAGAAGGAGAAACTTATTATATTTCGGTGAGATGTATAAATTATACAATGGCTGATTACAAGTTAAAGTTAGAAAATTAAGTGGGAATGAGAAAAAATATTTTCTACAAGTTACATTTATTCCATAAAAATTCTTGAAAAGAATACTTGGATGAGGAGTATGCGAGAAAAGTCAAGGCATATCAAAGGGTAGTTGAAGATGTCATGATATAATCAGCGACTTCAGGAATAATGGAAAAAAATCCTTAGTTCATTGAGTTTTTCAAAATTAAATAAAGTTGAAGAAATGTGTGTGATATAACGCAGGATTTCCGTTTTGTTTATATTTCAGTTGTAAAAAGTATGTTTTATATTGTCATCTTTGCATTTTTTTTCAAATTCTAACATTTAATTCCAAATTTCTAAGCAGTAAAGTTGATGTAAAAGTTTGATTTATGAAATTTAAAGTATATTTTTTACAGATTGCAGTATTCTTGCAAATAACAAATTTAATACTTATGAGGGGTAAAAAATGTTTTTTAATAAAAAGAAGATCAATAATAGTGAAAATAACCCTAAAATCTTAAAAACATATTATGATATTTTGGATAGTATTATGCATGATTGTTGGGATGGTGAAACATACACTTTTAATTGGAAAAACTGGTTTGATAGACGAGATGAGATAATATGGTGTAATGTAAGTTCAGTATTAAAGCAAATTGATTATGAGTTTGCCGCTTGCGGATGGAGACAAGTGGGATATATAAATGCCCTCTTAGAAAATATGTTTGTTATAGGTGGCGAGGAGGTTCGGAAAGATATTTTGCTAAAAATACAAAATCTTGAAAGTGATATTTTGTTGAATTTAAGAGCAATGTTTTCTTTTGAAAATGGACAATGTAATGAAAATATATGTTCCGATAAGGTCGTAAAGTATAGAGAATATATCTATAAAATTATACACGG
>Ga0137308_101362_pt1 | contig 24761 bp, 22 predicted proteins | sample Inofrocosms_June_FD_97181 | JGI IMG/M metagenome (GOLD analysis project Ga0137308, IMG submission 97181) | Mouse cecal microbial communities from Vienna, Austria - N-Acetylneuraminic and N-Acetylglucosamine D2O microcosms_June | ecosystem: Host-associated > Mammals > Digestive system > Large... | reverse complement strand
TTTGAGGGTATATAAAGAATGGACATCGGTATTATACCGATGTTTTTGTTATATAAAAATATATATTTGGAAGAGGTATAGTTATGAAAAGAATAAAGAGTTATTTGATATTAGTTATTAGCTTTCTGGCTCTTGCAGGAACTTTAGAGGGATGTGGGGGAAGCGGGGGAGAGTCAGAATTCAGGAAAGAATCAGAGGATATTGTCTATGAGAGTGAGAACTGCATTTCTGAGACGGGGAGCGTTGAGGGCGAGACGGAAGGAATATCAATGGAAACAGCAGCAATAGAAACAAAAGAAGAATCGCCGGAAACGGAAAGCACGGCATCAGAAACGGAGAGTATATTGAATCAGCAAATGTATAAGGATTATGCAGAACTGCTGGAAAAGTATCAAAGTGTATATGAACAGGTGAAAAGCAGTGGAGTGCCGGAAGAAATTCCAGAAGATATGAACTTGGAATTTTATCTGGCGGTTTCTTATCAAGAAGCGGAATTCTCAGGATTTCATCTGTATGATTTGAATGCAGACGGTATACCAGAGCTTTTTATTGGGATGCATTCAGGTGAAGATGCATCAGAGTTGTTTATATATGACGTCTATACATGGAAAGACGGGGGAAGCGTTCGTTTGATGGATGATATTGGTTATCGGGCGGGTACATGTATTATCTGCGAAGGAGGAATTATTAAAGACCTTTCTTCGGACAGCGCAGTTGATTCTATGGAGGATTATCATCGGCTTCCAGAGTATGGCGCAGAGCTTGAGATAGTAGAAAGTATTTCTATGCATGGAAATATAGAGACAGGGGAAATTTATTTTTATCATGACCGGGACGGGAATGAGGAAAATAAGATTTCAGAAGAAATGTATTATGAAATTTCCGGTAACTATCATGAAATAGAAGGGATACCTTTTTATGAGTCGATACCGGAAAATATAGAGGCTATGCGTACAGGCAGTTTGCAGTTTTTGTAGAAAAGGATAAGGAAATGCGAAAAGGGGCTTGTAAGGAGTAAAATTATGGTTTAAAATAGAAAAGGTATATATAAGTTCATGATATGGATGAATGTTTCTACCAACTGCCTAACAGTTGACTATATATCTCAGCAAAGGGAATATATGACAGACTGCGGGCAGTTTTTTTTCTATCAAGATTCAAATTGTCTGCAGAGCGGCAAACAAAAATGAATTTTGGAGGTAAATGTATGAAAGAGTATGATGCAGTGATTGTCGGGGCAGGGCCGGCAGGAATTTTTACCGCATTGGAGCTTATCCGGAAAAAACCGGAAAGCAGAATCGTGATAGTGGAAAAAGGGCGGCCGATTGAGGAACGCCGCTGTCCCAAAAGTAAGACAAAAAGGTGCCTGAACTGTAAGCCATATTGCCATATAACAACAGGATTTTCAGGTGCGGGAGCGTTTTCGGACGGAAAGCTTTCTCTGAGTTATGAGGTGGGAGGTGAGCTGCCGGAGCTGATTGGCGAAGAGCTTGCGCAGGAAATGATTGACTATACCGATAAGATTTATTTGGAGTTTGGAGCGGATGCCCATGTGGAGGGGGCAGAGCAGAATGAAGAAGTAAAAGAAATCAGGCGGCGTGCAATCGGGGCAGGTCTGAAGCTGGTAGATTGTCCTATCAGGCATCTGGGAACGGAGAAAGCACAGATTATTTATCGGGCGATTGAGGATGAACTGAGAGACAGGGGCGTGGAGCTTCTGTTTGGGTGGAACTGTTTGAATATTTTGCTAGAAGATGCCCAGTGTCAAGGTGTTGTGATTGAAAAAGACGGGGAAACGAGGGAAATTTACGGATGCCATACGGTAATAGCAGCCGGGCGGCGCGGCGCGGACTGGCTGGAAAAACTGTGCGCAAAGTACGATATTGCTCATGGGCCGGGTACGGTGGATATCGGCGTCCGGGTGGAAGTGCGCAATGAGATTATGGAACGTGTCAATAATGTGCTGTATGAATCGAAGCTAATCGGCTATCCGAAACCATTTAAAGATAAGGTGCGGACATTTTGCCAGAATCCGGGCGGTTTTGTAAGTCAGGAGAATTATGACAATAATCTGGCAGTAGTAAATGGCCACTCTTACAAAGAGTTGAAATCACATAATACAAATCTGGCGATTCTCAGTTCCCATAAGTTCAGCGAACCTTTTAATCAGCCGATTGAATATGCGCAGAAAGTAGGGGAATTGACGAATATGCTGGGTGCAGGACATATTTTAGTGCAGCGTTACGGTGATATCCTGGATGGGAAACGTACCTGGCCGAAAGAGCTTCTGCGTTCAAATGTAAAGCCGAGCCTTCCGGACGCGGAGGCGGGGGATATTACAGCGGCCATGCCATACCGTGCGATGCTGAATATCATTAATTTTATTCAGGCGGTAGATGAAGTGGTACCGGGATTTGCAGCAGAGGAGACACTTTTATACTCCCCGGAATTGAAGTTTTATAGCAATCGTGTTAAAATGGATAAGGATTTTAATACAAATGTGGATGGGCTGCATTGCCTGGGGGATTCCAGCGGATGGACCAGAGGGCTGATGATGGCGTCTGTTATGGGCGTATTGATGGGACAGAAGCTGGCAGAGGAATAGCATAGACATATACTGTAGGGGAAATGTGCCGGCGTGGGTAAGAGAATAGAAGCCGCATAAGACATACAGCAAAAAAGTTCAGGGAAAAGCAGGCCAGAAGGAGAGAATATGCTGGAGGAAATACGAGAATATGTAGATGCCGCCGAGTTGATTCTGGTGGGAATCGGTGAGGAATTTTCCATAAAACAGGCGGGGAGGGAACAAGTGATAGAGGCATATGAAACATTGGCCGGGCTTTTAAAGGGAAAGGGCTATTTTATCGTCACTCTGCAGACAGATGATTTGATTTATGAGTCACGGCTCGCAAAAGAGAGGATTGTAGCGCCATGCGGGAGTGATGCTGCCGGAAATGTAGTTACAGATGAGGAGTACGATGAGTCTATGTATCTGCCCCAATGGGAAGTTTATACAAAATGGCTGCAGAATACGTTGAATCATAAGCTATGTATTCTGGAGCTTGGCGTAGGCTTTGCATATCCTTCCGTGATACGGTTCCCCTTCGAGAAAATTGCTTATTTTAATCAGAAGGCAAGGCTTGTACGGGTACACAGTGAATTTGCCCAGCTGACGCCTGAGATCCGGGAGCGGAGCCTGTCAGTTACAATGTCGCCTGTGAAACTCTTGACGGAACAGGAGGAGAAAAGGGTATGAAGAAAAAAGTGAATGTTGGGAAAGGTTTGTTTCTGCTGGCAGTTTTCTGTATAATGTTTTTGGGCAGTTGTATGAAGCCAGAAGCAGCTTCCAGGATGAAAAAGTTAAAAGTGGGAAGAACATACACAACGAGATTGACAGGGAATGAGAAACATAAGGTGAAGTTTACCTATACGAAAAGAATAGATTTCGATGCAGGGGTACTGAATCTGTATGTGGATGGGAAGCTTGTAAAAAGAATTCGGAGATATGCATTTACCTGGGAAGTGAATTTGTGCCGGGTCAGCCCGAAACGAACGTTGCTTTACCTCAGAGATTGTTCGAGTAATGACTATAATGAATATATGAAACTTTTGGAGTATAAGGATGGAAGATTCATAGAGCTTGGAGATTTGGTTGGATTGACAAGGAATGAATCATATGAGCAGACGGACAAACTGTTGTCTGGCTGGGCGAGAGGCCATTTGCGAAAGGTGGGCGCAAATAAAGTGGTGGTTAGATGGATGGATACTGGAATGGCGACAGGGATATTTTATGTGGATATTCCGTATAAGATATCTGGGGATGAAGTCAGCAGAATGGGCGAATCTTATGTGTTGAAAGCGACGAGCTGGATAAAAACGAAATGGACGGCAAACCGCAGTATTGCTGCTTACACTTCGGTGGGCGGAAATAAGAAAAGCTTCAGCGTCCATAAAGGAGAAAAAGTCACAGGACTCAAAATGATAAAAAAGAATGGGACGTTCTATTTTCAGATTAGGAATTCCAAAGGGAAGAAAGGCTGGTTTAAGGATTCGAATTATACGATTGGGCAATATTTTAAAGAGGCGGTATTTGCAGGATAAACCAGATTTATAGGAGTAGAAAATGATAGCGATTATTGATTATGATGCAGGAAATCTGAAAAGCGTAGAAAAAGCGTTGATCCGGCTGGGCGAGGAAGCGGTGGTTTCCAGGGAGAGGGAGACAATTCTGGAGGCAGACAAGGTGATTCTTCCGGGGGTAGGTTCTTTTGGGGACGCTATGGGGAAACTGAGAGAATTTGGGCTGGATAAGGTCATTTACGAGGTCGTGGAAAAGGGAACGCCGTTTCTGGGGATCTGTTTGGGGCTGCAGCTTCTCTTTGAGAGAAGCGACGAGGCGCCGGGAGTGAAAGGTCTTGGAATCCTGAAGGGAGAGATTTTGCGGATTCCCGCTTATGAGGGGCTGAAAATACCGCATATGGGCTGGAATTCTCTGGAGCTGAAAAATAGCGGGCATCTTTTTGAAGGGCTGCCGCAAAATCCGTATGTGTATTTTGTACATTCCTATTATCTGAAGGCGGAGGAAGAGGATATCGTAAAGGCTTCTACCTGGTACAGCACTGAGATTCATGCGTCGGTGGAGAAGGATAATGTGTTTGCATGTCAGTTCCATCCGGAAAAGAGCAGCGATACAGGACTTCAGATATTGAAGAATTTTGCGGAAATTCCGAAGGAGGGCTGCTGAGATGTTTACGAAGAGAATTATTCCATGTCTGGATGTACATAATGGGCGTGTGGTAAAGGGCGTGAATTTTGTGAATCTGAGAGATGCGGGCGACCCGGTAGAGATTGCGGCGGCGTATGACAAGGCAGGGGCGGATGAGCTGGTGTTTCTGGATATTACCGCTTCGTCGGATGCCAGGGCGACGGTGGTAGATATGGTGCGCAAGGTGGCGGAAAAGGTGTTTATTCCCTTTACGGTAGGCGGCGGTATCCGTACGGTTGAAGATTTCAGGGCGCTGCTGCGGGAAGGGGCGGATAAGATTTCGATTAATTCTTCAGCAATTAACCGCCCGGAACTGATTTGTGAGGCAGCGGACAAGTTTGGAAGCCAGTGCGTAGTGGTTGCGATTGACGCAAGAAGGCGCGAGGACGGAACAGGCTGGAACATTTACAAAAACGGCGGACGTGTTGACGTGGGTATTGACGCTGTGGAATGGGCGATGGAAGCGGACCGGATGGGGGCGGGGGAAATCTTGCTTACCAGTATGGACTGCGACGGAACAAAAGCAGGGTATGATTTGGAGCTGACGAGGACGATTGCAGAGAATGTTTCTATCCCGGTGATTGCATCAGGAGGAGCGGGCACAAAGGAGCATTTTTATGACGCGTTGACAGAAGGAAAGGCAGACGCAGCGCTGGCAGCATCTTTGTTTCATTACAAGGAGCTGGAAATTAAGGAAGTGAAATCATATCTGCAGGGCAGAGGCGTTTCGGTACGTATGTAAAAGGATGAAAGATAAAAAAGCACAGTATATGCTACGCAGACAAAACCAGATGAGATGAACAAGGGAGGAGAATAGATATGCCGCCTATCAATAACGACTGGCTGGAACCGTTAAAGCCGGAATTTGGAAAACCATATTATAAGAAGCTTTACCAGAAAATTAATGAAGAGTATCAGAGCAGGCTGATTTTCCCTCCGGCGGATGATATTTTTAATGCGTTTGCCTTTACTCCGCTGAAGGATGTGAAAGTGGTGATTCTGGGGCAGGACCCTTATCATGGGGACGGACAGGCGCATGGGCTTTGTTTCTCGGTGAAGCCGGATGTAGAGATTCCGCCGTCGCTGGTGAATATTTATAAAGAGCTCCATGACGACTGCGGATGTTATATACCGGATAACGGCTGCCTGACAAAATGGGCAAATCAGGGGGTGCTGCTTTTGAATACGGTTCTGACCGTGCGTGCCCACCAGGCGAATTCCCATCGAGGGATTGGCTGGGAAGAGTTTACGGACGCGGCAATCCGCATTTTGAATGAGCAGGACAGGCCAATCGTGTTTATCCTGTGGGGGCGTCCCGCACAGATGAAAAAGTCTATGCTCACGAATTCCAGACACCTGATTTTGGAGGCGCCCCATCCCAGTCCGCTGTCCGCATACAGGGGATTTTTTGGAAGCCGGCCGTTTAGCCGTGCAAATAAATTTCTGAAAGCAAATGGAATAGAACCGGTTGACTGGCAGATAGAGAATAAAAAGTAAAAAATATCTTTACAAATAGGATGTTACATGTTATAATACAGGCATCACAAATTGAAAAAGTTTGTGATGCCTGATTTCTGTGGCAGGACAGTTGTGAAACGATTCTGCTGTATACCGGGATTCTCACCATATGGAATGGGGGAATCTTATGTCATCAAAAAAGAAAATCTTAAAAGCAGCGTTTGCTGTATTCTGCATGGTGTCCATGCTAGTTACTTCTATGAATCCGGTAATAAAGGCGAAAGCGGTATCGAATATAGAGTTCGTGGTTTTAAGCGCGCGTTCAAAGACGTTGAAGATAGGAGATGAATACTATCTCTTGGCGGTTACGTCTAATGGGAAAAAGCCTGTGTTTAAATCTAGCGATGCAAAGGTAGCGTCTGTAAATACTTATGGAAAAATTACAGCAAAAAGAGCGGGGACAGCGAAAATCACAGCAAAAATCAGAAACGGAGAAGCGAGCTGTACAATTCGCGTGGAAAAGACGCAGATTGCGTTGAGTGCAAAACATATTTCCCTGGAAAATGGATGCAGCGCCAGGCTGACTGCTGTTTCTTCTACAGGGCATGATATTACATTTAAGTCGAATAAAAAAAGCGTGGCGGAAATCGATGAGTTTGGAAACATTACAGCAAAGAAACCGGGTACGGCAAAAATTACTGCGACGGTGGATAAGACGTCGGCAAGCTGCATGGTAACTGTGAAGAAGCCGACGCTCACCCTAAATAGGAAGTCAGCTTCTTTGTATCGAAAAGAAAAACTCCGTCTGGAGGTTCGGTCTACATCAAAAAGCGTCCCGGTGTGGAAAAGCAGTAAAAAAAACGTAGCTGTTGTGGACAGCAATGGGACAGTGACGGCGGTGAAAAACGGCACAGCCATCATTACCGTGACGGTGGACGGCGTTAAGAAAAGTTGTGAAGTAACCGTGAAAAAGCCGACGGTTCAGTTTGAGGAGAAGGAAGTTACTCTGTCTGTTGGAGAGAAAAGAACGGTACATGTGAAAGTTTCCTCAGGAAATAAGCCTGCTTTTTCAAGTTCAAACAGCTGCGTTGCGGAAGTAGATAAAAACGGGCGTATTACGGCGAAAGACGCCGGGAAAGCCTATATTTACGCCAGCGAGGATGGGGTAAAGAGCCGGGTGCGGGTTGTCGTAAAATAAATCGTGATTCAGCTTTTCGAAAAGCTGTTGGATCATACTGGTAATCAGGCGATTTTAAATTAAGAGAAAAACGGTGGGGATTCCGGGAAATCAGGATAAATTTTTGTAGCAGAATGCCAGATAAAAAGAGGTTTAAAGATTAATAGTTTAAGAAAGCAGAAATCTTAAAGTACATTGGAAATTGAAAAGAGATTTTGAGTTGTGGTATAATACCACCGATGGAAGGTGGTGAGAGAATCGTGGAACAGGAAGGAATGTGTATGACGGATAAACAGTATGATGGGATGTTGAAAGATCAGATTGCGAGTTTAGATAGAATTGCCAAAATTACAAAAGATTCGGAGATGCTGAAGGCGGTTTACGAAGAGCGGAAGCTGGCAGTTTCTAAACTTGGCTGTGATGTGGAAGAAAATGGTTTATATGATAAAATTAAATAATCCCTTTTGAAATAATAAGAGAAACAGCCCGGCATAAAAGATTTCTACGCAGGGCTGTTTTGTTTACTTGTTTTCTTCTTCTGCTTTTAGATTTTTCATGGCGGTGGAGAGCATCAGCTTGATACGGTTCAGCTGATTGACTTCACTTGCGCCAGGGTCATAGTCTATAGCTACGATGTTGGAAAGCGGGTATTGGTGGCGCAGTTCTTTAATTACACCTTTGCCGACAACATGATTAGGCAGGCAGCCGAAGGGCTGGGTACACACGATATTGTTTGTGCCGGAGTGAATCAGCTCCAGCATTTCCCCGGTAAGGAACCAGCCTTCTCCGGTCTGGTTTCCCAGAGAAACGATGGATTTTGCGTAGTTTGCTAAATCCTCAATGCGTGCCGGGGGTGTAAAATGCCTGCTCGCTTTAAATTCCTCGGCAGCAGTTTTGCGGAACATTTCCAACGCTTTGATACCCAGGTTACTGAATCTTGCAGTTGACTTTTTCATGCCAAGTTCTTCTGCTTTGAAGTTGTTGTTGTAGAAGCAGTAGAGAAGGAAATCTGTCAAATCAGGAACGACAGCTTCTGCGCCTTCCGCTTCCAGCAGCTCTACCAGGTAGTTGTTGGCGGCTGGCAGGAATTTTACCAGGATTTCGCCTACAATGCCGACCTTCGGCTTTTTCACATCGGTAATCGGAAGGTTATCAAACTCCCGGATAATGCCGCGGCAGATTTTTTTGAATTCGCCGTAGGATGGATTTTTACCGGAAAGGAAACTCTTGCATGTTTCGTTCCATTTTTTGTAAAGGGCATTAGCCGAGCCTTCTGCCTGCTCATAAGGGCGCATACGATAGAGACAGCGCATGAAGACATCACCAAATATCAGGCCGTAAATCCCACGCATTGCCAGCCCGGCGGAAATCTTGAATCCGGGATTCTTTTCCAGTCCGCTTAAATTTAGGGAAATGACCGGAATCTGCGGATAACCTGCTTTTTCCAGAGCGCGCCGGATGAATCCAATATAATTGCTGGCGCGGCAGCCGCCCCCGGTCTGGGTAATCACTACGGCAGTTTTGTTTAAATCATATTTTCCGGACTGTATGGCCTCCATAATCTGTCCAACGACAATCAGGGAGGGGTAACATGCATCATTGTTTACATATTTCAAGCCTACATCTACAGTTTTGCGGTTATCTGTTTTCCCCAGTACTTCCAAATGATAGCCGGCAGCGTTGAAGGCTGATTCAATTAAATCAAAATGGATGGGGGTCATCTGTGGGCAGAGGATTGTATAATCCTTGCGCATTTCTTTCGTAAATACCACACGGGTAATGTTGGAAGGGGCAATGCTGCGGCAGACCTGTTTCTGGTCGCGCACACGGATGGCGGCAATCAGAGAGCGGATGCGGATGCGGGCAGCCCCTAAGTTGTTGACTTCATCAATTTTCAGGCAAGTGTAAATTTTGCCTGATTTTGTAAGAATGTCTCCAACGGCGTCAGTTGTAACTGCGTCCAGCCCGCAGCCAAAAGAGTTGAGCTGAATCAACTCCAGGTTTTCTACTGTTTTTACGTAATTAGCCGCAGCGTAAAGGCGGCTGTGGTACATCCACTGATCCATAACGATTAGCGGGCGCTCCGGCGGATTTAAGTCGGAGACTGAGTCCTCGGTCAGCACAGCCAGGCCATAGGAATTAATCAACTCAGGGATGCCGTGATTGATTTCGGAATCAATATGGTAAGGACGTCCGGCAAGCACAATGCCCCGGCGGTTGTTTTCTTCCATCCATTTTAAAGTTTCCCGGCCTTTTTCATAAACAGCCTGGCGGCAGTGTTCCATTTCCTCCCATCCTTCTTTTGCAGCAGCTTTGATTTCATCTGCCGGAATTTCAGGAAAAGCCTTTATTAACTGTTTTGACGCAGTTTCCAGGCTCGTCAACGCCAGGAATGGATTGCGGAAGTCAATGTTCTCTGTCCGAAGTTCGTCAATGTTGTTTTTTATATTTTCCGCATAGGAGGTAACAATTGGGCAGTTATAGTGGTTATTGGAATCTGGAAATTCATTTCTCTCGTACGGGATGCACGGATAGAAAATGAAACGAATCCCATGTTTAATCAGCCAGGTCACATGCCCATGAGCCAGTTTCGCGGGATAACATTCCGACTCGCTGGGGATAGACTCGATGCCAAGCTCGTAAATTTTCCGGTTGGAAGGTGGAGAGAGTATAACCCGGTATTTTAGTTTTGTAAAAAAGGTGTGCCAGAATGGGTAGTTCTCGTACATGTTGAGCACACGGGGAATTCCCACTACACCCCTTGATGCCTCGTCAATCTCCAGAGATTCCCGGCGGAATAGGAGCTTGTTTTTAAAATCATAGAGATTCGGAATATTCTCTTTGTTTTTTTCCTTCCCAATGCCGCGTTCACAGCGGTTTCCGCTGATGAACTGGCGTCCTCCGGTGAAGCGGTTGATAGTCAGACGGCACTGGTTGGTGCAGCCTTTGCATTTTGCCATAGTGGTGGTAAATTCCAGGCGGTTGATTTTATCGATGGAAAGCATAGTGCTCTCCGTGCCGTCTGTATAGCGTTCCCGCGCAATCAATGCCGCACCGAAAGCGCCCATAATTCCGGCAATGTCCGGGCGGATGGCCTCGCAGTCGGCGATTTTTTCAAAGCTTCGGAGTACGGCGTCGTTATAAAAGGTACCGCCCTGTACGACGATATGCCGTCCAAGCTCGGAGGCGTCGGAAACCTTGATTACTTTATATAATGCATTCTTAATTACAGAGTAGGCAAGCCCGGCAGAAATATCAGGGACTTCTGCGCCTTCTTTCTGCGCCTGTTTTACTTTGGAATTCATAAATACCGTGCAGCGGGTTCCCAAATCTATGGGGTGCTCTGCGAAAAGGGCGGCTTTTGCGAAGTCCTGTACACTGTAATTCAGGGATTTTGCAAAAGTTTCTATAAAAGAGCCGCAGCCGGAAGAACATGCTTCATTTAGCTGCACGCTGTCTACGGTCTGGTTCTTTATTTTAATACATTTCATATCCTGGCCGCCGATATCCAGGATGCAGTCTACTTCCGGGTCAAAAAATGCGGCGGCGTAATAGTGGGAAACAGTTTCCACTTCGCCTTCATCCAGCATTAACGCCGCTTTAATGAGCGCTTCGCCATAACCTGTGGAGCAGGAATAGACGACTTTAGCGGTAGAAGGAAGTTCGCTGTAAATTTCCTTAATTGCCCGAATTGTAGTTTTTAAAGGGCTTCCGTTATTATTATCGTAAAAAGAATAGAGCAGCGCGCCATCTTCTCCTACGAGCGCGGCTTTTGTGGTGGTGGAGCCTGCGTCAATACCCAGAAAGCAGTTTCCTTCGTAAGTTTCCAAATCAGCCGTCACTACATTGTACTGGTTCTGCCGTTCCGTGAAAGCCTGGTATTCTTCTTCGGAGGAGAAGAGCGGTTCCATACGGGCGACTTCAAATTCCATCTTTATCGAAGAAGAAAGCTTCTGGATCATATCCGTGAGTGAAATGACAACGTCTTCTTTGTAATTCAGGGCAGAGCCAATGGCTGCGAACAGATGGGAATTCTTTGGAGTGATGGCATGTGCCTCGTCCAGTTTGAGTGTGCGGATAAAGGCCGCTTTCAGCTCAGACAGGAAATGCAGCGGGCCTCCCAGGAAAGCAACATGCCCACGGATTGGTTTTCCACATGCCAGCCCACTGATGGTCTGGTTGACCACCGCCTGGAAAATAGAGGCGGAAAGGTCCTCCTTTGTGGCGCCTTCGTTGATAAGCGGCTGAATATCTGACTTGGCAAATACGCCGCAGCGCGCCGCGATATCGTAAAGCGACTGATAATTTTTGGCATACTCATTCAGCCCGGAAGCGTCCGTCTGGAGCAGGGAAGCCATCTGGTCAATAAAAGAGCCTGTGCCTCCGGCACAGATTCCATTCATCCGCTGTTCCACAGAGCCATTTTCAAAATAAATAATCTTCGCGTCTTCACCGCCAAGCTCAATAGCTACGTCCGTCTGGGGCGCATAGCCCTGTAGCGCTGTAGATACGGCAATAACCTCCTGGACAAAAGGCACCTCCAGATGCTTTGCCAGAGTCAGGCCGCCGGAACCGGTGATGACAGGCGCGGCGGAAAGTCCGCCAAGCTTTTGATAGGCTTTTTGTAAAAGAGAAGCCAGGGTTTCCTGGATATTTGCATAGTGACGCTCATAATCAGAAAACACAAGCTTTTTTTCAGGATTTAAAATTGCAATTTTTACAGTAGTAGAACCAATGTCGATTCCAAGAGTATGTAAACTTACATTTTTCATAAGCATTTACAGGTAGTCCTGCATCCTCCTTATTATGTATGTAAATATATTCAGGACAGCGGCGCGGGATTCCAAAGGAGTGCGGCTGTGCTGAAAAGTTAATTTATTAGATTTAAAATTCTTCCGCTACATTATACGACATAATTCGGAAAAATTCAAATCCTGTTATTGACAACTATATCGTAAGCCGATATAATATAATATATCGGTTGACGATATAACGATTTGCGATAGAAGAAAGTGGGTGGAAAGGATGTATCAGGCATTGACGGAGGCGGTCTATTATATTCTTTTATCTTTGCTACAGCCAATGCACGGCTATGGGATTATGCAGAATGTGGAGAAATGGTCCGGGGGACGTATGCGGCTGGCTGCCGGAACGCTGTATGGGGCAATGAATACATTAATGGAAAAAGGATGGATACGGGCTTTGCCAGAGAAGAGGGACAGCCGGAAAAAGGAGTATGTTATAACGGATTTGGGAAGGGCGGCGCTGGAGGGTGAGCTTGTACGGCTGAAAGAGCTGGTGGAAAACGGAAACAGGATCTTGGGAGGTGGAAGTGATGAGGAAAGTTGTTCATAAGCTGTTTTGGGCATGGGACTTTGAAGAAGAAGAGAAATGGCTGAATAAAATGGCGGCGGAGGGCTGGGCGCTTGCATCTGCCAGGTATGTGCGTTATGAATTTGAAAAGAGTCTGCCAGGGGAATATGGAGTTTGCGTGGAACTTCTGGAGCATACGGCGGGACACAGCGAGAGCAGACAATATCTTGCTTTTCTGGAAGAGATGGGGGTAGAGTGCGTGGGTACCTGGATACGCTGGGTGTATCTCAGAAAAAAGACGGCAGATGGAGAGTTTGAGCTGTTTTCGGATAATAAATCCCGTATTGCTCATCTGAATCGGATTCTGGTTTTCTTAGGGATTATTGGGGGAATGAATTTATATGTTGGATTGTATAACATCATGCTGCTATTTACGGTGGGAAATGAAATAAATTTGCTGGGATATGTGAATATTTTGCTGGGATGGACGTTTATGTGCGGGTTTGGAAAAATTAAAAAGAGAAAACGGAAGCTTAAAGAAGAGCAGCAGATTTTTGAATAGGTGGTATGATGAAGTCCCGCAGACCCTGGGCGTTCATGGGCTGCGGGATTTCCGTTTGTCGAAAAGAAACAATTAGTGAAAATATAATATTGGCAAAAATGGGGATAGATGGTACACTCGTTTTAGACAGGTATGATTTGTAACAAAGTATAGAAAAAATTGGTTGGTAATAATGAGAATCAAGAATAGCTGAGGATGGCGGCACGGTGTAAGGATTAATTTTTGGGGGGCAGGAACTTCCGATAATAAAACTATTAAGAAGGTAGTTGGGCAGTGAGTAATTTTAGATTTTTAGCAAAGAATTGGAAAGAGCTGGCGAGAATGGGCGAGCTGGCGGAACAGTATTTATATACGGATACAAATACATGTTTTATTAAGATGGGGATGTTGGCAGAACATATTGTGAAATACATGCTTGCATATGATGGAATAGCGGAACCGGAGCGTGACAATACACACGCAGGCAGGATCCATGTGCTTAGGAGGAATGATTTGCTGCCGAGAGAGATTGACAATATTTTGTATGTGCTTCGAAAGACGAGAAATGATGCGGCGCACGCGGGTATGGAATCTTTTGATAAAGCAAAAGATAACCTTGTGCTTACTTATGACCTGGCGTCCTGGTTTATGCAGACTTATGGCGATTATGCGTATGAGCCTGCGGGATTTGTTATGCCTGAAAATATAGTTGTAGATGTTGCCAGACTGGAAAAGAAAAGCAGAGAACAGGAAGCATATATCGACACGCTGAAAAAGGAATTGGCTGAATTGAAAAAGAATGGAAAGGTTTCCGCAGAACGGCGGGAAAAGGCCAGAGAAAATGCCATTAAATATCCGTTGTCTGAGCATGATACCCGCGTGATTATTGATAAGCAGCTTCGGGAGGCAGGCTGGGAGGCCGATACAGACCATATCCGGCAGCCGAAGGGGGCAAAACCGGAAAAAGGGCATAATAAAGCAATCGCAGAGTGGAAGACAGAGTCAGCTACAGGCAAGGGTGGATATGTGGATTATGCATTATTTGTAGGGGAGAGAATGGTAGGAATCATCGAAGCAAAGAGGGCGCATAAGGATGTATCCTCTGTTTTGGATGGTCAGTGTAAGGAATATGCGAGCCATATTAAAAAAGAGGATCAGGAGAAATACTGTATCCGAAAGTTCGGGAAATATCATGTTCCATTTCTGTATGCGACGAATGGCAGACAAAGGTGGAAAATTACGCCGTTTATATATTCCGAAAAAATTGCGAAATGAAACTGTGAAATGGCTTTCGGATAATGACAGAGCGACGGGATATTTATTTTTGAATCGTTTTGGCGAAGGCATAATCGCTAGAGGGATTTCCCAACAATTAAAAAATTATGCAGATAAATATGGGTTAGACAAAAAAGTGATTTATCCTCACTCATTCCGCCATCTTTATGCTAAGAATTTTCTGGACAAATATAATGACATTGCTTTATTAGCAGACCTTATGGGACATGAGAGCATTGAAACTACGCGCATCTATTTGCGAAGGACAGCAACTGAGCAGCAGGCTTTGGTTGATAAAATTGTTACATGGTAAGATGTAAAATATGAGCTGTTGAATCACATATTGGCGGAGCGGAAACAAATAATTTAGTTTCTGCTCCGCCTCATCAGGTAGAGTGTACTTTATATATATTCTACAGGAAGAGCAACGATATCATCTTTTAACCATAGAACGGATTCATACATACACAAAATTACACCAATACCGCGCTTTTTTCCGGGAATCTGATCCAACAGAGAAAAGGCGTTTGTCATTGCCAGTTTCGGATTGGCTGACATTTTTATTTCTACAGGATAAATAATATCATTCTGTTCAATCAGCAAGTCGATTTCTGTTTCTCTTTCCGTTCTCTCGCCATTCTCTTTTCTTCTGAGTTTATCCTTTCCGCGGTAATAAGTAACATTCATGCGATAGTCTTTTCCAGCATTGGAAAAAGATTTTAGTATCTCGGATACTGCAAAAGTTTCAAATAGTGCACCAGCTAAAGCGCCGTTCATTGCGGTATCTGCTGTTTGGTATTTTGTCAGATAGCATACTAGCCCAGTATCTCTGAAATAAATTTTAGGAGTTTTAATAGCTCTATTTAATGCTGAATTAGAATATGGCTGCATGATATAGACAATCCCTGATGCTTCAAGCAATGAAAGCCATTCTTTTACGGTGCTCACAGATACATCAATTTGCGATGCTACAGCTGAATAATTCAGCATTTGTCCGGTTCGGGCGGCTAATGCTGTTAAAAATTGTGTAAATTTCAATTTATCTTTCACATTTCCCAGTGCATTAATATCTCGGTCAATATAGGTTTGAATATAGGAGCTGAAAAAGGTTTGCCAGTCAACAGCATCGTCTGCTAATGCTGGATATCCTCCTCTGTGAATCAATTCCCATACGTTATTCTGGATTTTGAATTCCTTTTCGCGTGCAGAAATATACGCTTCGTCAGGGATGAAGGGCTTATCAAAGTGAATTCCCTGTATCTCGCGCAGTGATAATCCTGATAATTCTAATATGCCGACTCTGCCTGCCAAAGATTCTGAGACATTTTTCATTAAATGATATTGTTGTGAACCTGTAAGGCTGATCTGCCCCTTTTCCTCTGTTTTATCACATTCCATTTTTATATAAGGGAAAAGTTCTGAAATATATTGTACTTCATCCAGGATAATAGGTGGTTTATTGTTTCGGAAGAATAGTCCAGGCTCACTTTTGGTTTCGGACAACAATACAGGGTCATCAAAAGTTACATATTTTCTGTTTCCATGTATGTGCTTTAATATTGTTGATTTTCCGACCTGTCTGGGACCAGTTACTAAAATTGCTTTAAATCCTTTTTCAATTCTCTTTATAGTAGATTCCATGCTTCGGTTAATATACATGACATCGCCTCCTTGCGGCTAATTTGTGATATAATTATATATTAGTCGCAAACAGGAGTCAAGGAAGTAATTTTATATCCAAATAAAATACTTTTATTGATTTGATATAGGCTTTACATTTAGAGTTTCTGGTTCATAGGTACTAATTTGATATTACCAGCAAATAACAGGCTTTTCTAAAGGTATAATAGGGTAAAAGTTCAACCGCCTTTTTTCGCGCCCTTGCTGACTACAGTACATTATTTATAATAGAGAGCTTATAATCGCATCTAGCTGTGTGAAAATTACATCTATTTGATCTGCTATTCGTTGTTGCTCTTGCAGGGGTGGGATTGGTAAATATAAATTTTCAATATAGGTTCTTCCAATGCGTTGCTGCCCAACTACTCCTATAAAATTTTGTTTACCTTTTTCTATGAATAAATTCGATTTTATATAGGCAAGTAAATACTGAGGCAAAATTGTATCATCATATGTACGCAGAATATGTAGCTCGGTTGTCCCAGCTCCATAACCATTGCGGAGATTTTTAAATATAGTCGACTTCCTGTTCTCAAAACAGGGCGTAATTTTTGCAATGCCTACATCATTTTCCTTAAAATGTGTGAAACCGTTTTTTACTTGTTTCCATAGACGAACTTCATCTGTATGTTTTCCACTGTATCCATTATCAATTAGAAGCATTGGCACAAAGGAAACCTTAAGATTATTCTCAAGGCTATTTCTTGGATTAATCTGAAGAATATCTTTGATTTTTGCCCATTGCCATAAGTCTGGAATATAAAAAGGTAGATCATCAGTTATATCTGTTACGCCATTTTCATCCTTTAGATAATAAGAGTTATCCTCACCTTTGAAGATGACAGATTCCTTCTTATCACGTTTGATTTTACCTTGTTTTATCAGTTCTTCTTTCTCTACACGAATGCGTTCGAGCAGTACAGATGCCGGCTCATCGTTAGGATCTTGCGGGACGAGTTTGCCTCGAATGGCGAGGTCGAGGATTTTGGATTTGGTATTTAGTACAGCTCTTTGCAATTTCTGTTTCTGCAATTCTATCGATTCGATGACTTCTATAATCTCAGAAATTTTCCGCCCGATGTGCTGTTGCTCTTTCGTTGATGGTATAGGAACGAACACGTTTAGTATATTTGCAACGGACAATCCTAGTTGAGCTGCTCCTGTAGCATATTTATTAAGATGCAATGCCTCTAATATATAATTGCTCCAATTAAAATCAATATCTGAAAACAATGTTGTTACGACAGCATGTTCGGTTGCATAAAATTTTCCTGTTGCTACATTAATGTTTCCACATAAAGCACCCTGTCTCCCAATAATACTATATGTACCATCTTGGTTGTATTTATCTACATAGCCACGGATACCATTTCCGCCGAAGCAAGGAAAGGAGCCCTCAAATGGGTCTGGCATAATCTGAGCAGTTGGTTTAGACTTTCCTGCTGCCATCATGCAAATGTAATTTAATCTCGCCCACTCCCACCCCTCCGGCACTTCAAAAGGTATCTCATCCTCAATACATTTCACCGTCCCATCGGCAAACTTCTCATAATGCAAACTTTAAGAAAATTGAAAAGCTTTGTGAAAACCTATATATCCCCACGAAAAGATGTTAAAATTTTGCACATTTTGTTGGCATTTTGGCTCTGCTTTTTTGCTGTGACTGGAAAAGACACAGCCAATATGTTATAATATATTAACTGGTTTGTGAAATAAGTGATGAGTACAATTGTGATAAGAAATGAAGAATGTCTTTGGTGGAGCAGCAAGAGGAGTAGGAGGCGAGCCTGGTGAACGGAAATAATATAGAGGTGCTGCAGGAGACCTTGCAAATGAATCCGGGCGGCGGGGTCAGGCATGGGACGAGGGCGCGGGAAGAGGAGCTGTGTAGGAAGAGTTCGCTTCTTTTGTCGCTGGAAAGCAGGCGCGCGTCCCAATATTATGAGTATAACAGGCGCTTTCATAGCTGTATGGGGTCTGATGCAATGATATTTACGCCGGAGGTGGAGATTATTCGTAATGAAAACGGAAATCTTCTGGATGAGACGGTGATTGTTGCCGTACTTACCTGTGTCGTGCCAATGGTAAGACAGGGGAAGGAGGGGATGAGTGAAAAGGAATATCAGAATATGGTTTATAACAGGATCGTGGGAATGCTGAAATGCGCAACTTATTTCGGGTACAAGAATCTCGTGTTGGGCGCATGGGGATGCGGAGCGTTCGGAAATGACGCCCATGTCATGTCGGATTTGTTTTATAAAGCTCTGAAAGAAATGGAGTATAACGGACTCAGGGAAAAGGATTTCTTTCGGAAAATTGACTTTGCGGTACTCGACCGGACGGCAGACCAGTATAATTTTAAGGAGTTTTTCAGGAATTTTGCATTTGACAATTTTTATAGGGATGAGAACCGGGAAGAGACAGATGCCGCATTGCAAAGAATAAAGGAAACGGAAGCCTATCTGGATAAGATAAGAGGCAACCTTATCGGAGGGGCAATTGGCGACGCTCTTGGCTATCCGGTAGAGTTTTATAGTGAAAATGAGATATTCACCCGATATGGGGAAAGTGGTATTCAGGAATTTGAAAGAACTGACGGACATAATCGATCTTTCTGTCAGGCTTTCGGAGAATGGGGGAAGAGACCTGGACAATATACATAGGATTGGTGAAGGCTGGGGTGCGGAAGAAACGCTTGGTATTGCTATTTACTGTTCGTTAAGGCATCAGAATGATTTTTCAGCCGGAGTGATTGCGGCCGTAAACCATAAAGGGGACAGTGATTCGGCTGGCGTTGTTACAGGAAATATTCTTGGAGCGCTTCTTGGCTACGGCAGGATCGACGAAAAGTGGAAACCCATCTGGAACTCGCAGACGTCATCTTGGAAATGGCGGACGACCTGTGTCATGGATGATAAATGTATGAATACGGCGATTATGAGGATCCGGCTTGGCTTAGAAAGTATATAGATATACAATGGAAGGATGAATAGCCTGAGGAAATATATTTAATAAATAGGGAGAAATCAATATGAAAAAAATGAAAGAGAAAATAGGGATATTCCTTGCAATAGCGCTGGCTTGTATATTCGGGGCAGGCATCGGATGGCTGATGGCAGATTATGCAGATTATAATGCGGAGATTAACGGAACGGGCGCTTCGGTGGGCGAAACTCTTTTTCAGGCAGCAAAGCCATTAATCATAGCATACGTGTGGATTGGTGTGCAGACGATTATCCACGAAGCCGGACATCTGGTGTTCGGGCTTCTTACGGGATACCATTTTTCTTCCTTTCGCATAGGAAGCTTTATGTGGGTGAAGCGGGATGGCAGAATCCGGTTTGCAAGATATTCTCTGGCAGGAACAGGCGGGCAGTGCCTTTTGGCGCCGCCGGATATGCAGGACGGGAGATTTCCCTATGTACTTTATCATATGGGAGGCTCTCTGATGAATCTGCTCTCTGCAGTTTTGGCAGGAGGGATTGCGGCGCTGTGCCACAGTATGGGGGCGGAGACTGCCGGAAAATCGTTTGTGATAGCTGCAGCGATAGGCGCGGTGTATGCGCTTATAAATGGAATACCGATGAGGCTGGGGACGATTGATAATGACGGATATAATGCCTGTGCAACAGGAAAAAATCCCGGCGCCCTGCGTGCGAACTGGCTGCAGTTGAAAGTAAATGAACAGATGACTGCCGGGGTACGGCTGAAAGATATGCCGGAGGCGTGGTTTGCGATGCCGGCAGACGAGGAAATGAAAAACGGTATGACAGCCGTTGTCGGGGTGTTTGCGTGTAATCGCCTGATGGATGAGAAACGGTTTGCAGAGGCTGATAGGGAGATGGAACGGCTGCTGTCTATGGATACGGGAATTGTGGGGCTTCACCGAAGTCTTATGAAGGGCGACCGGATTTTCTGCGAACTGCTTGGAGAAGGGCGGAAGGAGCGTATCGATAAACTGCGCGATAAGGAGCAGAGAAAAGTGGCGAAAGCCATGAAGAAGTTTCCGGCTGTTCTGCGCACGGAGTACGCGTATGCGCTTTTGGAGGAGAAAGACGGGGAGAAGGCAGGGAAGATTAGGGAAGAGTTTGAGAAAATGGCGGAAAAATATCCATATCCGTGCGACATAGAAGCAGAACGTGAATTAATGGAGACGGCAGATTCATGCAGCAGAGAAGGATAAGGTGTGCTTTAATACTACTTTCTGCCAGATATACGCCATAGTTTGCGGGAATGAATGTTTAAAATATATTTTAGGATAGAAGATGCAGGATTCCGTCGGAAATCTGCTTTGCTACGGGCATGACGGCAGAGAGCCGTGTGGTCTGAAGTGTCAGGTGGGAGAAGCGGGAGGAGGGACCGACAATTCCTGTAATAAATACATCTCCAACGCGTTCTAAATCCCTGGATACGCCGGCCCCGGGAGCCAGGCTTCCTTTTCCGAGAGTGATATAGCCCTGGTGTTCAGGGATTCCCAGGGATGCGTCAATGGCAATCAGGATGTCGTGCTGATGATGGCTTTTTATGGCGGTCAGGACAGAGCTTAAGTTCAGGGCATGGATAGGCATTTCCAGTGTTCCGTAGACAGGAATCCTGCCGTGGAATGCTCTCTTTAGTTCGGAGCCGATAATCGGGCCTAAGCTGTCGCCAGTCACTCTGTCGCTGCCGATACAGATAAACACAGGAGAACCCGGAAGATGCTTTTGGCAGCGGCGCAGGAGGGTAGAAAGACGTTTGCTGACCTGGAGGCAGGCGTCGTCTTTTTTTGAGTCTATATAGTAAATCCTTTCTTCCAAACCAAACATTTCTATTTTCCTTTCCAGATGTTTTCTAAAGTCTATCCTGATTTTCGGGGAAGTATTCATAGCAGTTTACGCTAGAGCGCATCTGACAGAAAGTAATTTTCAGACACGCTCTAGCGTAAGAGATGCAGACGTTTGTAAGTATTTATAGGAACGAGGTACGAAACATGTCGGAAATCTCAGGAGAATTTTTCCACGGATTGATAAATTCTGCACAGAGTACATGCTATGATAGACCAGCACCATTAGAAGGGAAAGGTGCAGACTGGTCATAAAGGAGTGTGCAGGGGAATGATTGAAATGGTTTACAAGGGAAAGGACAAAGACGGAAAGGATGAGAGGCGGCTGCCGAAAAATGTGCGTCAGATTGGAGAGGCAGGCAAAGGAAAGAGGATTTATCTGGAGGATTATGTCATTACATATCTTCACCAGGTAGAGGCTGCGGTGCTGTTGGGAGAAACGTGGGAAAAAGACGGAAGCAGGTATATCTTTATCCACGGGGCAATTCAGGTGGATGACACGGAATTCGGCGAGGACATCTGGGAACAGGTGTATCGGGATGCCCGGGAATACTTTGAGGACAGTGAAGTACTTGGATGGTCAATGCAGATGACAGAACCGCCTACAGCGTCCGACCAGCGGGTAAACAGGATTTTCAAATCCTATTTTGACAGGGAAGATACGGTGCTGCTGCTCTATGAGCCAATGGAAAAAGAGGATGTAATCTTCGCGGAGGAGAACGGCGTCCTCAAGAAAACAGGAGGATACTATGTATATTATGACAAAAATAAGTCTATGCAGGAGTACATGGTTCGTAAAAATGAGGGGAAATCTGTAGAGAAGGAAGAGAAAATCACGGACAGGGCGATTAAAAGTTTTCGGAAGATATCTGAGGAAAAGAAAAACGGGCAGGAGAAAGAAAAGGGGGAGGAACGGCAGACAAGAAATCCCCGTTTTATCTATGCGGCGAGTACGTTTCTGGCTCTGACGATTCTGGTGCTTGGCGTGACAATGATTAGCAATTATGATAAAATGAAAGACATGGAAATGCAGATTTCTGACATGGCGAAGGGAACAGAAGGGGCAGTAGAGGCGAATGCGTCTGCTAAAGAGGAAGCAAGGGGTAAGAAAGACGCGGAAACAGAAAAGTTTACAAATGGACTGAGCCAGACGGAGGTTCCGGATGGGAATCAGGAAGCGGGAAACAATATAGAAGATCAAAAGTCTTCAGAAAGCGGGGAGCCGGGAGGTACCGTGACAGAAAATCTGTCTGGTACTGCAAACCTGCCGAATGGGACAGATACGGCTTCAGCACAGGGAACCGATATGGCGTCCGTGCCTGACACGGGAAGCGGGATGGACATGGCATCTACAGAGGGAGCCGGAACAGATATAGCATCCACACAGGGAACCGGGACAGAGGCAGCGTCAGCGCAAGAAAACGGAGCAGATACAGCGGCACCGGGAACAGAGGATGGAGCGGCGGAAGCAGCTTCCGGGAATGTGAGGACACGTCAGGCATTTTATACGGTAAAGGACGGGGATACTCTGGCGGATATTTGCCGGATGTATTATGGGACAGCCGACAAAGTAGAGGAAATCTGTACATTTAATAACATTACCGACCCGAACCGAATTCTTCCGGGACAGAAGATTAAATTGCCGTAAGGTCTTTGACGAAGAAGAGTGACTGTGTTATGATAGTACCGCTAACAGAATGACGGCGGGCAGAGATATTCTGCAGAAGGATATGATATGATGTCACTTTTTACACATTTGATTAAAAAATATAGAAAAGCACAAAGGGAAATTGAGGAAGAGGACCGTTTGGACATGGAGATGGCAGAAGAATCGCTGACAGCGGAAGAGGGGCCGCGGCGGCTCAGGCTTTGGCCGGGGAGACGCCGCGGTTCGCGCAGAAGGCGCCTTCTGCTGTTTATCTGCTGTGTGTGCCTGACGCTGATTGGAGGTCTGCTCTTCCTCTATTTGCATGTGGGGACGGAATACAAAGTTTTGATGACAGAGAAACGAACGGATATTAACGGGACGGGCTACACGGAATTTGGCGAGTATATTCTGAAATACAGCCCAGATGGCGTGACATGTGTTTCGGGCAGCGGAAGCGTTTTATGGAACAGTACGTTTAGTATGCAGAGCCCCATTGTAGATGTGAGAGGGACGACGGCTGTGATTGCTGACCAGAAAGGCACGCAGATTTACGTATTTAACCAGAATGGGCAGCAGGGGCAGTTCCAGACCTCTCTTCCTGTTGAAAAGGTTCGTGTGGCGAAGCAGGGCGTAGTGGCTGCTGTCTTAAATGACGATGATATTACCTGGGTGAACTTTTATGACGCGCAGGGAGAGGAAATCGCAAAGAGCAGGAATTCATTGGGTGATTCGGGATATCCTTTGGACATCGCGTTGTCTCCTGACGGCATGAAAATCATGGTATCTTATCTATGCATCACAAAGGGTATTATGAATACAAAAATCTGTTTTTATAATTTTGATTCAGTAGGGCAGGCAGAAATCAACAATATGGTAGCTTCCCAGATATATGAAAATGCAGTGGCTCCAGAGGTAATCTTTACAGATGAGGGTACTTCCGTAGCATTTTTGAGCAACGGATTCAGCATTTTTAAGGGGAAGCAGATACCGGAGGAGACGAAAAAAGCGCAGTTTGAAGAAGAAATTTTAAGCATTTTTCATGACGGAAATAAGTTTGGGTTCATTTTTAAGAGTGATAAGCGGGATCATAAATACCGGATGCAGCTCTACGATACAAATGGAAAGCTGCTGGCGAAAACATATTTTGATTTGGATTACAAGCAGGTGAAGCTCAGAGGCGGCAGTCTGATTTTCTTTAATGATAAGGAATTTGAGATTTATAATACCGGAGGGCGCAAAAAATTTTCCTGTACATACGATAAGGCGATACAGGATATCATAAAAGTAAATGGATTCCAAAAATACATGGTTATTTCGCAGAACAGTGTTTCTACGATAAGATTGAAATAGGTGATAAAATGAATGTACTGACATGGATTATATTGCTGATTTTGGCGGCGTTTACCTTGAGCGGATGGAGCAGAGGGTTTGTCAGGGTGTTTGCCGGCATGTTTTTCTTTTTGGCTTCGACCGTTCTGGTGTATTATGCAACGCCGTACATCAGTGACTTTATCAAGGAGAATACGCCGATATACCAGGCGGTGGAGGAGAACTGCCGGGAAATGCTCAAAGGCGGTGAAGGACAGGAGAATTCAGGATTGGAACAGAAGAAGTTCATAGAGGGGCTTGGGCTGCCGGAAGCGTTGGAAAAACAGCTGCTTGGCGGAAGCGATTCCGGGAGCAGTGTGGATAGGGCAGTTGAAGGTGTTTCGGATTACCTTGCGGAATATATGGCGGGCCTGATTCTGAATATCCTGACTTTTGTTGTTACGCTGGCGGTGGTCAATCTGGTGCTGCGCATGACGGTGCTGACACTGGACAACCTGGCGAAGCTTCCGGTGCTGAACAGTATCAATAAAGCATTCGGAATGGTTCTGGGAGCCGCGCAGGGGCTGCTGGTTGTGTGGGTTGCTTTTTTGGTAATTACGGCATTTGGAAATACGGACGCGGGACGAAAGCTTCTGGAAATGATTCATGAAAGCCCTATACTGGATTTTCTGTATAATATCAATATTTTCCTGAAAATCATGCTTCGGATGATGGCAGAGATGTTCTGAGGCTCTATGCCGTGCGGAGGGAATG
>Ga0137308_101358_pt1 | contig 24788 bp, 15 predicted proteins | sample Inofrocosms_June_FD_97181 | JGI IMG/M metagenome (GOLD analysis project Ga0137308, IMG submission 97181) | Mouse cecal microbial communities from Vienna, Austria - N-Acetylneuraminic and N-Acetylglucosamine D2O microcosms_June | ecosystem: Host-associated > Mammals > Digestive system > Large... | reverse complement strand
CTACCGGCTCCGGCCTCCTGATCGTCCGCACATGGATCCCGTTCACCTCAATATGGTCGTCCACTGCGATCACCAGACACTGCCTGCCGTCGATTACCCTGGTCTCCACCAGGTCCGCGCGGTCGGGGTTTACCTTAATCACCACATCCGGAGTCTCAATATTAAACTTCCGCGTCTCCGCGATATTTTCCGCCAGAAGTGAGTTCTTCTCCCCTGCCGCGGCATCATAGTTCTGCTCGAACAGTTCCATATTTTCCGCGGGAACCCCGCTGTTCTCGAACACCTTTTTCATGTCTGTCCTGTCCAGCGCCAGCGGCTCCGGCTCCTCCTTGTGCTCCGCGATCATGTCATTGAGCGTATCATGGATATTCCGGATGATCTCATAATTGCCTTCCTCCCCCAGCGTGTCCTCAATCAGCAGCTGAAACGCCTCCTTCTGGGTGTCCGCAGACATGGGGCTTGTCGCCCCCAGCACCTGGTCGATCAGCTCCGGTTGGAGATCCTGGGTTTTCTTCGTATAATACAGGATTCCGTGAAGGTCCGTATTCCGGTCATTGAACGCCGGGAACAAGAATCCCTTGTCCGGCGCTTCCACGATCCAGTCGCGGATCCGGTCCTGCATCCGGTTATCCTCCGCATTGTAGGACAGCCCCGCCTTGGAAAGCGTCACCGGGCAGATACTGCACATCAGATATTCATACACATAATCCGACGAGTCATACATTTCCAGATTGTCCGATGCCTTTCCCGGGATATCATACATGGCATGGATCAGGATGATATAATAATTTCCCTCATATATGTAATTCTCAATGATTTTGTCATAAAATTCCTCCAGGAGCATGTCGTCTTCCAGCTTGCTGTTCTTCAGCTTCATCAAAAATTCCTGGGTCCCGCCGGGCATCTCCTGATCCAGCGGGAACTCCATATTGAGCATATTCCGCCCGATCCCTCCGGACAGCGTTTTTTTGAAAATATCAAAATACTTAAACGCCTCCTCCTCCGGCAGTGAAAGAAATGCCTCCCTCGTCTCCATCTGCTTGTTCTTCTCATGGTCCACGTAGCACCCGCAGATCCGCGTGATTGCACAGTTCGCTGGGGTGAACTGCTTCCTGATCTCTAAAACTTCCTTCTTATTCATTTATCTTCCCTCTCTTCCTGTACCATTACCGCCCTCCTGCCAGAAATCCTTTCACCGCCTCCGCAATTTCCTCCGCCCGTGAAGCAATCAGCGGATGCGCACCGGTGTCGTAGATTTTATAGCTGATATCCGGATTTGCGGCATGCAGCCGCGCGCATTCCGCATCCATGTCATTTGCAAGCATTTCATCCTCCCTGCTGACCGTGATGAACAGCGGAACCCGGATGGTTTCTATGGGCCTGCCAAAAATCCGCGCCTGGCTGCGCTCATAATTGACAAGCACCTCTGTATCCTGATCCACCACCGTTTCCCAGTCCTCCCCCTGGCACCATTCGTAAAAGCCGCGGGCCTGCACGTCTTTTTTGGCGGACCGCCTTTCCCGAATGATGGCGTCCGCAAATCCCTCCGGCAGGACGCTGCCGTCAAAGCTGTCCGCCACGACCCTGGAAAAAAGCTCCGGCATTTCCAGCGCTGCGTTGATGGCGGCATAGGCTCCGCCGCTGGTGCCGACCAGATTGACCTTTCCGCGGTTCAGCGCTTTACACAGCTCCACAATCTGATGCCCCTGGTCAATCCACAATTCATCGGGTAATTTCGCAACCCGTTCCGATTTTCCGTTTCCCAAAAAATCAATCAGGATCACTTTTACATCGGCTGTATACAACGGAAGGATAAACTCGAACATCTTCGAGGAAGCCGTGTTTCCATGAAGAAAGACGCAGGGCTCACCCTCACCGGTCTCCGTGTAAAAAATCTGTTTCCCATTGTAATCAAAATATGCCATACATGCCTCCTTATCCTTTCGTCCAGAGCCGCACATTCCCGTTCACACCACCGCGGCGAACCCGTCCTGTTTAAAATATGTTTTATGCGGCACGGCGGAACAGGTTCACATAATCGTCATATTCCCGCTCTGTCAAATATCCCTGTTCCATTTCATCTTTTAGTATTATCATAACCTTGTCAACCAAGGCTGTCAATTCATTTCTTGTCAAAGGAAACTTCCTTTCCGGATTTAACCGGGGACGCAGCCGGAGAAGAACATCCGGAATCCGGCCAATTCAGTGATGGGGCAGGGTTACATGTCACACCTTGACCAGGCGTGCCCTGTAACTCTTTATTGACTTTTCCTCAAAACAATGTTAGGTTGTTATATATGGAAAATCCGCCGCCGGCATTTTTTCTTCATTCAGAGCTGTACAGTCATCCCACTGCAGCCGGCAGCCGTTCTATACACAGTGGTATCCAAAAAGGCCATTCCGTACCATGCCTTACCAACGAATTTCTGAAAAAAACAGAGGAGGATCTACATGCAGCCGCAATTATCCAATCTGAAAGAAATCCGTCCCCACGGCACAAAAGCGTTCCCATGCGCCATCTACCAGACCCGGTCCGTAGGCAAAGGAGTACTCGTCAAGCACCATTGGCATGACGAGGTCGAAATCTTATATTTTTCCGGCGGCCAGTTCCGTCTGGAGATCAACATGGAGCAATTTCCGATCCGCTCCGAATGCCTGTATTTCATCAATCCCGGTGAGCTCCACAGCATCGCCACAGAGCAGTCTGGCAGCCTGACAGAGGAAGCGGTCGTCTTTTCCCCCGGCATCTTAAGCTTCGATTCCTATGATGCTGCGCAGATGCAGTTGCTCCAGCCCATGCAGAACGGGAAAATACGCTTCCCCCGGTTTCTCCTTCCCGGCCATCCTGCATTCGCTCCGATTCACGCCGCATTTACAGAGATCATGCAGTCCTTCGGCCCTTTCGTCGAAGACCTGTCCCTCTGCGACGGCGCCGTCACCGACGACCTGACCAGCCAGCTGTATATAAAGTCCTCTTTGCTCCGCATCCTCGCGGTGCTTTCCAGCCACCGTCTCTTCACCCCCATGGAGAAAAACCATGACAAGCGGGTCGAAGTGATCAAGAAAACACTGACCTATATCCGGGAAAATTATAAAGAAAAGATCTACATCCACGATCTGGCGAAGCAGGCATGCATGAACGAGCAGTATTTCTGCCGCTTTTTTAAAAAAGCGATCGGCCGCTCTCCGATCGAATACGTCAATGAATACCGCGTCAAGCAGTCCCTCCGCCTTCTCGAGGAGACGGACCTTCCCATCACAGAGGTCTGCCTGGAAAGCGGCTACAACAATCTGGGCAATTTTCTCCGGGAATTTCGGAAATATACGGGCACCACTCCGCTGCAGTACCGTAAAAAATCCTAAAAGTCAAAATAACGTATTTTTTAATCAGATAAATGAAAGACAAATCCATTTTTAGATATTATAATACAGCTATAAGGGTTATCCGAAAATCTGAACGAACAACATGGAGGTATCATTATGACGAAAAAATGGTGGCATGACAAGGTAGCATATCAGATTTATCCAAAGAGCTTTTATGATTCCAACGGAGACGGCATCGGCGACCTTCCCGGCATTATCAGCAAGCTGGATTACCTGCAGGACCTGGGCGTAGACATTATCTGGCTCTCTCCCTGCTACCCCTCTCCGCTTGCGGACGAAGGCTACGACATCTCCGATTATTATGATATCGATCCCCGTTTCGGCACCATGGAGGACATGGATCGTCTCCTGGCCGAGGCAAAAAAACGTAATATGTACATCCTCATGGACCTGGTAGTCAACCACTGCTCCGACGAACACGAATGGTTCAAAAAAGCCTGTCAGGACCCGGAAGGAAAATACGGCAATTTCTTCTATTTAAGAGATAAAAAAGAAGGGGAGCTCCCCACCAACTGGCGTTCCTATTTCGGCGGCCCGGTATGGGAGGACCTTCCCGGAACCAACAAGCAGTATCTTCACGTGTTCCACAAAAAGCAGCCTGACCTGAACTGGGAAAATCCCGAAGTCCGGGAGGAGGTCTACAAGAACATCAACTGGTGGCTGGACAAGGGTCTGGGCGGCTTCCGCATCGACGCCATCATCAACATCAAGAAGGCGCTTCCCTTCCGTGACTACGAGCCCGACCGGGAGGACGGCCTGTGCACCATCAAAGCCATGCTCAGCGAAGCAAAGGGGATCGGCGAATTTTTAGGAGAAATGCGGGACCGCACCTTTAAGAAATACGACGCCTTCTCCGTGGGAGAGGTCTTTGACGAAAAGCCCGAAGAGATCCCGGATTTCATTGGAGACAACGGCTATTTTTCCAGTATGTTCGACTTCAACGAGACGATTTTCGGGGAAAGCGACAAGGGCTGGTACGATATGCGGCAGATTACGCCGGACGACTACAAAAAATGCTGCTTTGAAGCCCAGGCAAAAGTCGGCGATATGGGATTTTTATCCAACATCATCGAAAACCACGATGAGCCCCGCGGCGTCAGCCGTTATATCCCCGAAGGCGACTGCTGCCCGGAAAGCAAAAAGATGCTGGCGGCCCTCAATTTCATGCTCCGCGGCCTTCCGTTCATTTACCAGGGACAGGAGCTGGGTATGGAAAACGTCCCCATCTCTTCTATAGAAGAAGTGGATGACATCTCCGCCATCAACGAATACCAGGTTGCGCTGGACGCAGGGCTTTCTGCGGAAGAAGCGGTGAAGGTCGTTTCCAAATACAGCCGCGACAACGCCCGCACCCCCATGCAGTGGACCGGCGGGGAAAATGCCGGGTTCACCACAGGAAAGCCCTGGCTGAAGGTCAATCCGAACTATACCTCCATCAATGCGGCCGCACAGCAGGACGACCCGGATTCCGTGAGAAGCTTTTACAAGCAGCTGATCGCCCTGCGCAAGAATCCGGAATACAAGGAAACCGTAGTATACGGAGCGCTGGAACCGGCATGGGAGGATCAGCACAACCTGATGGCATATTACCGCAAGGGCGATAAGACGCTGCTGGTGATCGGCAATTATCAGAAGGAAGAGCAGGCAGTGACATTACCGTCCGAGCGCAAAAAGGTACTGCTGAACAACTATCCGGATCTTGCTCAGGATAACAATACGATCCGGCTGCGCAGATACCAGGTACTAATCCTGGAAATGTAATATCCGCCCCCCTGAACTACGATTTATGCACACACATACGAGCCTGGTAAGCAAGACACAAAGCACAGGCTCCTATTACACACAGCGATACATTATGCATAGCATGCTACTGTTCACACCCTGACCGGGCGCTCACAGTAACGGCATCCGGCTCATTGGAAAGTCGCCTGAAGGCGAGGAGCCGGATTCCCGTTCCATCACTGTATTGGCCGGCTGCCGTGCAGCGAGTGCACGGCACCGTGTGAACAGTAATCATAGCATGCTACAGAAAGGAGCTTACGATTATGAACAGAACATGGTGGAAAGAAGCAGTCATTTATCAGATTTACCCCCGCAGCTTTATGGACAGCGACGGAGACGGCATCGGCGATCTGCAGGGAATCATCAGCCGTCTCGATTACCTCAAATACTTAGGCATTGATGTCATCTGGATGTCCCCGGTCTACAAGTCTCCCAACGATGACAACGGCTATGACATCAGCGATTATCAGGCGATCATGGATGAATTCGGGACCATGGAGGATTTCGATGAGCTACTGGCCGCTGCACATGAGAGAGGCATCAAGATCGTCATGGACCTGGTGGTGAACCACACCTCCGACGAGCACAAATGGTTCGTGGAAAGCCGCAAATCCGCGGACAACCCGTACCGCGACTACTACATCTGGCGGGAAGGGAAGGACGCCCAGACCCCACCCAACAACTGGGGCTCCTGCTTCAGCGGTTCCGCATGGGAATACGATGAAGCAACCTCCATGTACTACCTGCACCTGTTTTCCAAAAAACAGCCTGACCTGAACTGGGATAACCCGAAGGTACGCCAGGAGGTCTTTGACATGATGACCTGGTGGTGTGACAAAGGCATCGATGGCTTCCGCATGGATGTGATCAGCATGATCTCCAAGGTAAAAGAACTGCCCGACGGCGAGATCAAGGGTCTGTACGGCGACTACGGCCCCTATGCGGTAAACGGCCCCAACGTCCACAGATACCTCCAGGAAATGAATGAAAAGGTATTGTCAAAATACGATATCATGACCGTAGGCGAGACCCCCGAGGTCACCACGGAGCTTGCAAAGCAGTACGCAGGGGAGGACACCCGCGAGCTGAACATGGTCTTCCAGTTCGAACACGTAGATTCCAAGGGAAAATACGCAAAGTGGACGGACGAAAAAATGCCCCTCACCACCCTGAAAAATATCTTCACCCGCTGGCAGACCGAGCTCTATGGAAAGGCATGGAACAGCCTGTTCCTGGATAACCACGACCAGCCGAGAGCCGTCTCCCGCTTCGGAAATGACAGCCCTGAGTACCGGGAAACTTCCGCAAAAATGCTGGCTACCTGCCTTCACATGATGCAGGGCTCCCCCTACGTGTACCAGGGGGAAGAGCTGGGTATGACCAACTACCCATTCCAGAGCCCCTCCGATTTTCGGGATATCGAGAGCGTCAACGCATATAAGGAATGGTGCGAGAGCGGCCTTGTCTCCCACGAGGAATTCTGGCCCTGCCTGCTCTGGCTCAGCCGCGACAATGCCAGGACCCCCATGCAGTGGGACGACAGCAGCCAGGCCGGCTTCACCACCGGCACCCCCTGGATCGCGGTCAATCCGAACTATAAGGAAATCAACGCCAAGGCGGAGACCGCAGACCCCAATTCCGTATTCCACTATTATAAGAAGCTGATCGCCCTGCGCAAACAGACCCCGATCATGGTCTACGGAAAATACGAGCCTCTGTTCGAAGACAGCGAGGATTGGTTCGTCTACACCCGGACCCTGGATCAGGAAAAACTGCTGGTAGTCTGCAGCTTCACCGACCGGGAGACCGCATTTACCATCCCCGAAGAATTTGCAGGCGCGGACCTCCTCATCTCCAACATGGAGCCTGCAGGCAATCAGGGTATGGTGACCCTTCGGCCCTACGAAGCCTTTGTACTGTGGAAAAAATAATGAGCATGAAAAAAGCCCCTCGGCACACTTCTGAGGGGCTTTTCTTCGTATTCAATATCAAGCGCTTTCTCTTACTTCTCTTCCTTCACAAACACCGCCGCAGCCGCCGGAACCACGATCCTCCCGGCTTCCGCTTTCAAGTCCCCGCCGTTCTGGTACACCACCTCACCCAGCTTCCCACCGTACTCAAAGCTTGCTTCCTTCCCGGACGGGTTGATCACCACCAGGATGGACTCCTTCCCGTCCGTCCTGCGGTACACCAGGGGATACGCATGCTCCTCACAGTACAGGAACTCGATCTTCGCCTCACTCTGCAGCACCGGATTGGCCTGCCGGATTTCGATCAGCTTCTTCACCTCATGGTATACCGACGCCGGGTCCGCCATCTGCTTCTCTGCCGTGGGCCGGTTCCTGTCCGGGTCGATGGGGATATACAGCAGCTCCGCCGCTCCTGCCGAGAAGCCCGCGTTCAGGCCGCTGTCCCACTGCATCGGGGAGCGGGAACCCGTCCGGTGATATCCGCCCTCCACAGACACTACATCCGGGAGATACTTCATCCCCAGCTCATCCCCGTAATAGATGAACGGCGCCCCCGGCAGCGACAGCACAAACGCGAACACGATCTTGATCTCCTCCGCGTCCAGCCACTTGGAGAGCCTGTCCATATCATGATTTCCCGACGGCACGCAGATCATGCCCTTGCCGTTGGTGGGCTCATAGCACATCTTATAATAGTCGATAAACTCCTTCGCGTTCCCCTTGCCCTCCCGGGAAAAATAGGGATCATCCCCATGGAACAGATCCGTATAATGGCTGGGCCCGAAATGCAGCATAAAATCCATATGGAACCCGGACCGCAGGCTCCGGTCCGGCTGTCCCCATTCCGAGATCATGGCCGCCTCCGGAAATTCCGTTTTCAAAAAGTCCATGAAATCCTGCCACAGAAGGATCGTCCCCTCCTGCTCCGGATCATTTTTCACAAGGGAGCCTGCCATATCCACGCGGAAGCCGTCACAGCCCATTTCCAGCCAAAACCGCATGATATCCTTGATCGCTTCCCGGGTAGCCAGCGCGTCCTCAGAATCCATCGGCTGCTGCCATTCCGGCTCATCCACCTCGTAGAACCCGTAATTCAGACAGGGCTGATGGGAATAAAAATTCACCGCGACACAGCCGTCCCGCTGGCTTAAGCCCCGCAGAAAGCCCCGGATGCTGCCCACGCCCTCGAAGCTCTTCCATGCTTCATCCGTCCACACATACCGCCCGGAATACGCGTTGCTCTCCGGCTTCAGAGACTCCTGGAACCAGGGGTGATCCCAGGAGGTATGCCCGGGAACCAGATCCAACATCACATGCATGTCCCTCCGATGCACTTCCTCAAACAAACGCTTCAGGTCCGCGTTCGTCCCGTACCGGGGCGCCACCTTCATGTAGTCGGACACATCATATCCCGCGTCCAAAAACGGAGATTCGAAGCAGGGGTTCAGCCAGACGGCATTGCAGCCCAGCTCCTGAATATAATCCAGATGGTCGATGATCCCCTGGATATCTCCGATCCCGTCCCCGTTCGTATCCGCAAAGGACTGGGGATAAATCTCATAAAACACCGCATTTTTCAGCCAATTCACCATCATCATTTCCTCCTCTTTCTACAAAGAAAGCCCTGAAAGAACGTATCCGGTCCGCACACTGTCCGAACCATCACAAATGCTTCTCTTTCAGAGCTTAATCCTTTTTATTACAGTCACTCAAAGCGGCACAGAGCTTCCGATTCATATCTGCCGCGGCTCATACGCGTAAACCGCCGGCAAAGCTGTCTGCCGGTGCTTCACCATTAATGACAGATCGCCTTTTCCGTTTCCTTGTCAAAGAAATGCGCATGATCCATATTTGCCGCGATCCGGTACGCGCCTCTCTCAGGCTGCTTTCCGGCTGCCGGAATCTTCACGATGATCCGGATATCACTTACGGTCATATACAGGTTATAGTCCGCGCCCAGCAGTTCGCTGAAATTCATCTCCGCATCCATCGCATTGTCCTCGGTCAGCATATTCTGTCCCAGGAAGTCCTCCGGACGCAGTCCCATGATCACCCGTTTGCCGGCATACTTCGCCAGGGCGTCGCACTTAAATTCCGGAACAGCCAGCTTGTTCTTGCCGAGCACCGCATAGAGCCTGCCGCCTTCCTTCGCAATCTCCACATCCAGGAAGTTCATCTGCGGGCTGCCGATAAATCCTGCCACAAACAGGTTCACAGGCTGCTCATACAATGTCTGGGGCGTATCAAACTGCTGCACGATCCCGTCCTTCATGACCACGATGCGGTCGCCCATGGTCATAGCCTCTGTCTGGTCATGGGTTACATATACGAAAGTAATGTTCAGTCTCTGGTGCAGCTTCGCAATCTCCGTTCTCATGGAAGCACGGAGCTTCGCGTCCAGATTGGAAAGCGGTTCATCCAGCAAAAATACCGCGGGATTCCGGACCATGGCGCGGCCCAGGGCCACACGCTGTCTCTGACCGCCGGAAAGCTCTTTGGGCTTCCGGGTCAGCAGATGCTCCAGATCCAGGATCTTCGCCGCCTCATGCACGCGCTTGTCGATCTCCGCCGGGTCCTCCTTGCGGAGCTTTAAGCCAAACGCAATATTCTTATATACATTCATATGCGGATACAACGCATAATTCTGGAATACCATCGCAATATCACGGTCCTTGGACGGCACCTTATTCATCAGCCGGTCTCCGATATACATCTCCCCTTCCGTTATGGACTCCAGCCCCGCAATCATTCGCAGAGTCGTGGATTTTCCACAACCAGACGGCCCGACCAGAATAATAAATTCTTTATCTTTTATCTCTAAGTTCAAATTCGGGACAACCGGAGAGGTCGCGCCCTCATAAGTCTTTGTCACGTTTTCAAAACGAATCGAAGCCATAATCATTTCCTCCAATTGTTAAAGTTTCAGCAGCAGTCCGCTTTGCGCGCCGCACTTCTGCTATCTCCTTTTCTTTGCGCCCTTTGCGGCGCTTCCCCCGGCCGCCGAACTGTTTCCCTTACCGGGATACGCCTGCCGGTTCCAGTCCGGGTTCGAATAACTGCTCTCCTGGAAGAACACCTCCGCATTCCGGTGCTCCTCGTCAATAAACACAGCCTCCTTCGGAGCCTCATGCTTCACTTCCAGCATTTCCGGGTCGATCCTCTGGAATGCCTTCCGGAAAAAGAAGCTGTTCAGATAGGCCACGATCCCGAATCCCATCATTCCCCACAGAAAAACAGCCAGATTCAAGCCGTCCGGATTCATAAAGAAAGAAATATAAATCGCCGCTATGACAAGCAAAATGCTGAGTATTGTCCAAGGCAGCGCCGCGATACTGAGCAGCCATGCATTTTTCAGCGTGTTCTTCACATGGTTTTCATATCTTGCCTGCAGCGGAAACAGATACTGAAACCCGAACAGGAACAGGATGCACATCATGAAAAAGCTGATCCGGTATACCCTTCCCATCGCGCCGCCCATACTGGACACGATCAGATAGTAGATTCCCAAAAATGCAAATGCCGCCAGGCACAGCAGCCAGATCACGGTTGCCTGCTTAAAATTCCGCCGGAACGCGTCCCAATACTGCTTGACGATGATGTCGTCCTCATCATCCGTCAGTATCGCCTGCATGCAGGCGTACAATGCCGTCAGCGCCGCCCCCACCGTAAACAGCGGAAGCGAAAGAAGACAGAACGCAATGTTGCACAGAATGATGTTCGCCAGCTTCCTCAGCGCGTTCATCAGCGGTCCGTTCATATCAAATAAATTCATAGCGGGCTCCTTTCCGAAAAGAAGCGGGTATCTGTACAGTTACAGAAGCCGTATATCTGCTCAGTGCCTTCGCAGATACGCCGCAATCCCATGAAAATTGGCTTCGCCAATGGGGATTGCTCCTGCAGATGATGCGTTTTCGTACGAACAACGCAGTAAATGCGCTGTCCTGTGCTGAGCAATTACGAAACTGTTACTTGATCGCGCCTTCTACCATACCGTTCATGATCTGCTTCTGAGCGATCAGGAAAATGATGACCATCGGGATGATCGCCAGCAATGCCGCTGTCAGGATCAGGTCCCACTGTTTTACATAGGAACCTACGAAAGCCTGCACCGCAACCGGAAGCGTCTTGACCTTGCCGTTCTGTCCCAGCATCAGGGACGGCAGGAGGTAGTCGTTCCAGATCCACATTCCGTTCAGGATCGTAACGGTGGTAATAACCGGTGTCAGCAGCGGGAAGATGATACGGAAGAACGTACCCTCCGGGGAACATCCGTCGATGGATGCTGCCTCCTCCAGCTCATAAGGGATACCCTTGATAAAACCGGTCAGGATAAATACAGTCATAGCGCCGCCGAATCCGCAGTACGCAAACACGATACCCGGGATGGACTGCAACAGGGAGATCCCTACGAAGTTGCCTACGTCACGGAAGGTAGAGATCAGCGGCAGCATAACAACCTGGAACGGAATGATCATGGACGCGATAAAGATCATGTAGATCGCCGTGGACCATTTCGTCTTATTCCGGCAGATGACCCATGCAGCCATACCGCCGAACAGAGCCAGTACGACCAGTGAGATCACGGTAATGATCACGGAAGTGCCGAACGCGTACCAGAAGTTAAAGTTCGAGTTATTGACTACAGAGGAGAGGTTCGTCATCAGCTGTGAAAAGCTGACGCCCTCAAAGCCAACCGGGCTTGCAACGATACTGTTCGCGTTCTTGAACGTATTCATCACTACCAGATAGAATGGAAACAGAGTATATATCGCAACGATGATACCGATAACGGTCAGGATGATCTTTCTCGATTTCTTCATTTCCATTACATCTCCACCTCCTTCTTGTTAGAGATCCGTACCTGAATAATGGATACACAGGCCAGGATGATAAAGAACAGAACTGCCTTCGCCTGTCCAAGCGCATAGTTGTTCTTGGAAATTGCCGTATTGTAAATGTTCAGGGCCAACATCTGGGTACCATTGGTCAGATAGCTTCCGAAGAAGTCTGTCACGGAGCCTGTACCGTTTGTCAAAGCCATATTCACGTCAAACTGCTTGAACGCGGAGGTCAGTGTCAGGAAGGTACAGATCGTGATCGTGGATGCGATCATCGGAACCTTGATCTTCATCAGAGTCGTCCATGCGTTGGCGCCGTCAATCTGAGAAGCCTCCAGCACATCCTTCGGCACAGTGGTCAGACCTGTTACGTAGATCAGCATGATATATCCTGCATACTGCCAGATATATACAACGATGATCGCCATAAATGCGGTCTTGGTATTGGCAAGGACAGAATTCTGATGGCCGCTGATGGCCGCGGTGATCTGGACAAGCACATTGTTGAACGCGAACTGCCAGATATAACCCAGTACGATACCTCCGATCAGGTTCGGGAGGAAATACGCCGCACGGAAGAAATTCACGCCTTTCAGCTTGCTGGTACACAAAAGAGCCAATGAAAAGCCTACCAGGTTCACCAATACCATATTAAATACCACAAACAGGAAGGTCAATAATACAGACCAGATAAATGCCGGATCCTTAAACATCGTAGTATAATTCGTCAGCCCGATAAATCCTGTAAATTTGATGCCGTTCCAATCTGTGAAGGAATAGAAAATACCCAGAAGCAACGGGATGATCACTGTCACTGCAAATGTGAACAATAGTGGAAACAAAAATATAAAATTAATGATGCCGCGATGATGTTCTACTGTCGGGAATAAATACAGTCCGATCAAAAACGCGATCGCCCCGATGATCAGCAATGGTCCCCTGACCGGACTTCCGCCGCCGGAAAAGTCCATCACTAAGGAAACTACCATACCAGCCACTCCTGCGGCCAGAAGAACAAGAGACAGCATTTTTCTGCTTGATGAGTTCTCAGACATTTTATAGCTCCTCTCTATTGGTTCTTATTTTGTAATGGAGACAGGAGAACATGTCCCCTGTCTCCTTTCATTTAGAGAAAATAAATCTTTAAGTTAGTTTGCGTAGCAAGCCTGAATTACCTGCTCCATTGTCTGTACAAATTTATCTGTATCCAGATTGCCTGCCGCGTAATCAGAGAATACCTGGCCAGTGTAGTTCTGCGCAAGTCCTTCCTTCATGCCCAGCCAATGCCATCCGGAAGTCTTTCCTGCTGTCTGGTAGTCTACGATCGTCTGCGCGAACGGATCATTTGCGACATACTTGCAGGAATTGTACGGGCTGATAAATCCAGCTTCCTCTACCAGTACCTGCTGTGCCTTGTCTTCGGAGCACCACTGCAGGAATGCCTTAGCCGCCTCTGCGTTTCCATCAGAGAATACAGACCACCAGGAAGGTGAATTTGTCAGGATCGTGTCCATGCCGTCTTCAAACGCATATGGAACCATTCCAACCTTGAAGTTGCCTGCCGCTTCATAAGCTTCCGCGTCATCGCCTGTTATGGTAGCGCCGATCCAGGAACCCTGGGTAACAAACGCATACTTGCCTGACGCAAAGTTCAGGATCTGCTGATCATATGTACCGGAAACCAACAGCGCCGGATCGGAGTACTGATTCAAAAGACCTACAAACTCCGCAAAATCTGTCAGACGGTCTTTGTCTACTTTTCCGCCGTCATTGAGCATATCAATATAGGTTGTATCATCACGGTCCAGACCGCCGTCAATGTAATTTGCAAACAAGTGGTTTCCTGTTGACCAGTACAGGTTTGTAGCCTCTGCGCAATAGCCTACAACAGCATCCAGGCCAAGGTCAGCTTTTTTGGAATCCAGTGTCTTAAAAGCCTCTTCGATCTTATCCGGGGAGGTCAATGTTGCCGGATCAATCTCAGCCTTCTCCAGAATGTCCGCATTGTATGCCAGGCCGACCGCTTCTACCGTATACGGGAATCCGATGGTGCCGTATTCCTCATCAACATATGCAGCGTCTGTATCGGAGGCCCATGCCTCACCGCTCATATCCTCCAGCATGCCTTCCCAGTTGCCGAAGTCTGTAGAACCGCCGTTCACAAAGATATCCGGCATATTGTCCGCCTGATAGTAGCCCTTGAGGGTACCCTGGATATCAATACCGCCGCCCATGGACTCGATCTCAACCGTAACACCGGTTTCTTCTTTATACATCTCAGCCAGCTTCTTCAGCTGAGAGTCAATCTCGATCTTGCCGTTAACCAGACGGATCGAATCACCGGAACCGCCGCCTGATGAACCAGAATCAGACTCGGAAGATGAACCGGAGTTCCCTGCGTCTCCGCCTGATGAACCGTTATCTCCGCCGCTTCCGCAAGCTGCCAAACTCATTACCATAGTTGCTGCCAACAATGTTGCAATTACTTTCCTCTTCATTATTTTCCTCCTTTTTTGTGCGGTGCCACACAATATTTTTCGACCTTTTGCGCATAAGGTTTTCTATGTAATTCATGTTAACACTTTTTTCACAAATGTCAATACCTTTTGCACATAAGTTTCAAAAAAACATAAAAAAAATCACCTTTTTATGCATATTTAGCATCACTTTTTTACATTCTCGCTAACTTGCGCATGAAAATAACACTTTTTCCCTCTGATTTCCGCGCAAAATATACAACATTTTACAACCCGTCCCATTTTTCAACGTATTTTTCAAAAAAAGAACCGGCGCTGCCTGCTGCCGGCAGGTATCCGGTTCTTTTTCTCATACGCCCTCGTCCGCGTCTCTTCTGTTTTCCTTCTCGCCGTCTTCCGGCCCGCACTGCCCGCGCCGCTTCGGACATCTGCGGCTCTACACCACACGGCTCTCACTTTCTTCCTCATCCGGCATTTCGTCCCCGGACTCCGCTGCCTGGCCGACTGCCCTCACGCTGTCGCGGATCACCAGCTCTGTCGGGAGCTTCACGTCCCACTCCGTGAGTTCCGTCCCTTCGATCATCTTCAGCAGATATTCCACGGCAAGCCGCCCCTTTTTCGTCACGTCCTGACCGACGGTCGTCAGCGCCGGACGCACCACCCTGGACATCAGGTTATTGTCAAACCCGGTGATGGACAGATCCTCCGGGATCCGGACCCCCCGGTCCATAAAATAATTCATCAGCAGCACCGCATAATAGTCCGAGCAGCACATAAACGCCGTATAATTCTTGCACCGATAGTAAAGCTCCCTCAGGCTGGATTCCCGCTCCACCGTCCCCGGATGGAAGATCAGCAGATTCTCCTCCTCCATCTCCAGACCGCTGTCCGCCAGCGCCCTCTGATATCCCAGATAGCGGGTATAATCCACCCCTTCCATATTATCCGCCAGAAACGCGATCTTCCTGTGTCCCATCTCCAGCAGATACCGGGTGATCGCATAAGCGCCCTCTTCATCCTCCAGCCCGACATTCACATAATTCATGATCTCCCTGGGAGCATAGCTGTCGATCAGAACCGTAGGGTTCTTGTACCGGCTCTTGATCCGGATAAAATCATCGTGGAGCATACCCACCAGGATCAGCCCGTCCACATTCCATGTCAGCACATTCCGGATGATCTCACTGATATCGTTGGACGTATAGGTCATCATAAAATATCCCCTCGCCCGGATCTCCGCTTCCAGCGCCCCGATCAGCTCTCCGAAAAACGGATCCGTAAACAGGTTGATGTACTTATCCTTCCTGCACTTAAACGCCACACCGATGATCTTGGAGCTGTTCTGTGTCAGACTCCTGGCGCTGATATTCGGCACATATTCATATTCCTCCAGGATCTTTTCCACCCGTTCCACCGTCTTCTGTGAAACCTCGCTCGTCTTCCCATGAATCACATTCGATACCGTTGTAGTACTGATTCCCAGCATCTCTGCCATGTCTTTAATTGTTATCATATCCTGTCCCCCAATAAAACTCGCCTGGAGCTGCCCCGCGCAGAATGAACATTTTCTAACTGTACGGTACAGTTAGAACATTTTTCGGAAGCGCTCCTTTCCCGCAACCTTATTTCATAAGATTATACCATCAACCCCCACCAAAACTCAATATCATTTCTTCACTTAAAATCATTTATTTTTTTGTACATATTTTTCATGCATTTTTCTAAGATGAAACCCGATTCCAAATTTTGTTACTATTCACAGTAACAAATTTTTACACACATTTTCATTTTTTTCTTGACAAACCGTCTCCGGGTTGATATACTAGTCAAGTACTTGCGGCGGCAAGCCGCAGCACAGGGGATTGGTCAAATGGTATGATAGGGGTCTCCAAAACCTTTGGTGGGAGTTCGATTCTCTCATCCCCTGCTCACAGGAAAATGGCTGTAAACCTTGATTTTACGGGGTTTACAGTCATTTTTGTTTTTTCAGTTCAGTGTATTTCAGAGTGATTGAAAGTGATTCAGAGTGATAAAAATGGGGTAAATTTGGGGTAAAGCGGGGTAAGTTTGGGGTAAGACAGAAGTGTATTTTGAACACAGTGCAGAATCTTATATGAAAAAAGTACAGTTATTTATTTGAAATGGCAGTCAGACAAACGAGCATGACTGCCTTTCATATGATAAAAAATTTTCGTGATCGCCATTAATCCTGATCCTATTCATCTACAGTAAAAAAGATGAGATAGATCCTATACTTTGAAGAGAATACCTTTTGCAAGATTCCGAAATGTATTCTAAAAAATTTTCAAATGCAAAATGCTATTGCAATGTAACATCTGTAATCGATATATAATTTCTCATTTTTTACGAATCGTCTGTTCCAGAATTAATTCTACTGCTCCTGTGCTTCGGCAAACCTGTTCAGCAGATCGGTACGGAGCATTGCGGCAGCTCCTTTTATTCTGCTTTGATTGGTAAATACATATGCCCACCCATGAAATTCACCCTTTTGTTCTACATCTATGTGTTCTTCTATCAGTGTGACCTTGTTTTAAAAAGAATATCTAACATTGACTTTGTTCCTGATTTACTGGTGAAAGATTTCTTATGTACTTTATATTTTTTTAGAAGTGGACACTGCACATCCATATTCGTTTTTTTCTTTTTCTTCATAGATTCCTCACTATCTTTTTCTCTAAATCTTCCTCTTTCCATTCAACAAAGGATTGTCAGAAAATAACTGTATACCTACAATAGGTTGCTGTAATCTTTGTATGAAGCATCAATTCCTATGGTGCTCCATGGTGTTCGTTTCGAACACAAATCACGTCGTGTTATTTATAGAAGGAACTGCCATAAAATCAATTTTATATTCTGACTTTTTGAATCCTTTTACAGCAGTTCCTGAATGGTTTCCGTTTTCATCCAAAGATCTCTGTGAGCGTTCATATAAGTTTCTATTCCAATGGTATTTCCATTGTGTTCATTTCGAACCACTTACTTTACGCGGCATCTTTTGTTTTTTTCAGCCCGTTCATCGCCCTTGTATAAATATCTGCCGTCATCTGCTCCACACCTGTCAGGTGGTATCTGGATAATGCCGCCTCCATAGAAATCCCTGGATCAGATCGCTTTTTGATTTGTGTTCGAAAATAACACCTTTTCAAGGCATAAAAAAACCAGGACATCTCTGCCCCGGTTCTACTTGTATACAATAAATAAACACTTCTATGATTTAGTTTTGCTTAATAAATTTATCCGCTTCATCTTTTGTAAGCTGGTACTTTTCTATCAGCTTGCCTATGATATCTTCATCAGGAATGGCAAATGCCCTGAGACTGTCAACCAATACTTTCATTCCCTCGGTTCTTTCTTCTTCTCTTCCCTTATCTCTTCCCTCTTCTAATAATAACTGTGCAACCTGTGTCATACGAATTACCTCCTTAATCTGATCGGCCGTTCTTGCATCAATAATCTTATCCGCAAAGACCAGAATCCCTGACAGTACAAACATCTGGTTCTTTTTGTCCGTGATCTTCTTAGCCAGATACACAGCGTCTTTGACTGCCTCTCTTTTTGCTTCTTTTCCTTTATAAGTAAGCGGCAATATGATAAACTGCATCAGTTCATCATCTGACAGCGGTACGCCATCTTCCAGTTTTTTCTCTAATACATCCCTTATGCTTTTGGAATCTACCTTCCTTAAATATGCCTGTTCCAGTCTCAAAGTCAGGCAGCCTGCATGAAATTCATCCTCCGCCTGCTCTATATCTGCCGTATAAATCACAATCATGCGGATATGCTTTGCTTCCTGCTTATACCGTTCCAGAATACGTACAATATAGTTCAGGTATTTCAAATAGTTTTCCCATTTTAGAGAACTTTCATAATCAATGATTGCTATAGAGCCGTCCTCTAAAAGGAACAGGTTGTCAATCCGCATCTCATTGACCTGAATCTCAGGAAGGTTTGTCGGTAAAACCTGTTTGATTTTAGGGACGTCAATTCCATAGACCTTCAAGGATTTGTCCTTAAAGTTCTCCGCCATGACCTTGGACAGGACATCCTTATTGTGATATGTAATATCGCTCTTGCTCTTTCCCTTTTTATCCATATATTTCTCCTAAATAGACCTGTATCTTGGATACAGTTATATTGTATCAGAAAACGTTCCTGATAGATACATTTTCATTGAAATTTTACTAACTTTTTTATTTGCTGTCAAATATTTTTCCGCTTCTGAAAACCTTATAAAGGATAATAGCTGCAAACTTCTTTTGTGGGCAGAATTTTTCTCTGCCCACCACCATAATTTTTTCAAATCATTTTTTTCTCAATGTGGATGTGCAAATTCACCTTAATCATACTATTTTACAGTTCCACTATTAGCTGATAGTATGCTGCCCTCCTTTAAAATAAATTAGTGCCGGGAACATATCTTCCCGACACCTGTATCAGCTTCTTATATATAATATACAATTCAATTTTCCAGCTTTTTCAAAGATAGTACAGCGTCGCATGAATCTTCTGTGTAATAAGCATCCGATGTCTGCAACAGTACGAGCATGAAACTGGAAACGATGCTGCTTGCATCGTTGACGGGCATTTTGAACAGCGTGTATTGCATATCCATACAAATGTTACCTATGCCAGGGACAGGGAGAGTGGAGGTATACAACATCTTATCGGTGATGTAAAAACAAAGAAATCCAACCGTGATATCCCTTTAAATGACAGAGCGATTCTGGCAATACAGCGGTTACTAAATACCACCTGTAATCACACAACCGGGTATCTGCTTTGTACTGCCAGTGGAAAAATAGTAACACACTTACAGAGGTGCTATACTGCTATATTGAAAAAAGCAGGAATAAAGCATATGGCCCTTCATTCTACCAGACATACATTTGCTACAGTAGTTTTGAAAGATGCAGAAGACAAAGCCAGATAAAAGAAGTATCTGAATTGCTTGGGCATTCACAGGTCAGTACGACTTATGAATACTATATCAAGGCTTCAGATGATGATAAAAGAAACCTTGTGAATCAGTTAAATACGTTAGTGGGGTAAGCATGGGGTAAGTTCCTTGATGTGTCCCTCACATCCCTCTGATTATAAGGGTTTGCGCACATTTGAACAGGGGTCTCCAAAACCTTTGGTGGGAGTTCGATTCTCTCATCCCCTGCTTTTACTCAGACATGAAGATGCTCGGAAGCCTTGTTTTTTAAGGGTTTTCGGGTATTTTTATTTTCTCAGGTTTTTGCCGTTCCAAAAACTTAATCAAAATCTTAATCATACAGATATAAATCGAGTGCTGTTGATTCTTTTTCCAACTTTCATAAATAAATTGGTTTGAGGTTTTTCCAAAATTCAGAAAACAAGGACATGGAAAAAGCATTATCGACTTTCTTTTGTCACAATATGAACCATCCATAACTTCTTGTATTTTTTCGTGTCGGTGATCTCTGTATCAAGATCATTTTCAGTCATATATGAAGTGATCACATGCTCAACCGCTTTCAGTTCATTTTCAAGCTCTTCTTTCATAACCTTCAAATTTCTTAACTCCTGAACCTTATTTTCTAACTCTTTTTTCGTAATACACATATCCTTGTACCTTCCTTTTCTTATATTTAATTTGGTGAGTAGCAACCCCTAAAGAATCTTCTGGACTATTCCTCTCTTGTCTCGATATCGTCACCAATATATTGTTTTAGGTTTGTGGATGCTTTCGGCTTGCCCGGTTGCTTAATTGAAGAATCAAAAAGAGTGTAAAGCCCTTGATGATTCAATAAAGACTTTACACTCTATATAATACTAATTATTTTGTTTCTATTTTGGGTTCCGCCGTTTCAACATATTTTATAATTTCTATGATTTTTTCGGCAGTCATCCCTTCGGCTTCCAATTTCTGGATTAAGTTAACAACTTCTTTTCCAGTCACAGAATCGCCTCCCTTCTATATGGAAAATATCGTCCCATGAGATATCTCCATTATATCAAAAGGATTTTTTGGTGTAAAGCCTTTATTCACTGATTCTTACGCTCATTCCACCTCCACCGCGCTCCCAACTCCGTCCCGGCTTCTCAGCTTCGTCACCACAATCTTCCGCTCAATTCGCTCCTTGAGCTCCGCTACATGGGAAATGATCCCTACCATGCGGTTCCCTTCCGTCAGCCCGGCCAGCGCCTTTACCGCCTGGTTCAAGGCCTCCTCATCCAGAGAGCCGAAGCCTTCATCCACAAACATGGCATCCAGCCTGATTCCGCCCGCGCAGGACTGGATCTCATCCGACAATCCCAGCGCCAGAGACAGAGACGCCTGAAAGGACTCCCCGCCGGACAGTGTCTTGACGCTCCGCTCCGTGCCGTTATAATGATCAATCACATTGAGCTCCAGTCCGGCCTTCTCCCGCTTGCCGTCCCCGTCCTCCTGCCGCTTCAGTTCATACTGTCCGCTGCTCATCGTCATCAACCGCAGGTTCGCCCGGCGCAGGATCCGGTCAAAATACGTCATCTGGATAAAGGTTTCCAGCTCAATCTTCCGCTTCCCGGTCAGAGTCCCGTTGGCCGTATCCGACAGCGCCTTCACCCACACATATTCCTGCTCCACGGCAATCATCATCTGCTGTCGGTCACAAACCGCCTCGTAAATGTCCCGGTTCTTCTTTCCTGCCGCATACCGCTCCGCTCGTTTCCCAGACAACCGCGCCTTTTCCTCTGTCCATTGCCGCTTTCTCTCCAGTATTTCCTCTGCCTCCAACGGTTCCTCCGACTGCTGGGCTTCCAGCGCCTGGACCGCAGCCTGCAGCGCCGTCAGCTCTTCCCTGCGCCTCTGGAAATTCTGCTCCGCCTTTTCCCGTTCCTTCTGCAGGAAACGCAGCTTCTCCCGGATCTCCCCGGCCTTCTCTTCCGCTTCCTCCCTGGTCTGCTCTCCCAGGATTTCCTCCAGATCCTCCCTCTGTTCCTTCCAGAGCTTCCGCTCCGTGTCCATCCGTGTCAAAAGAAGCTCCGACCGACCTGCTTCTTCCTCCTCCCGGCGCATTTCCTCCTCCAGCTTTGGAATCTCTTTGTCCAAATGTTTTTTCCGTTTTATGTTTCTTCGGTTTTCCGCAATCCCGCTCTCCAGACCAGCCAGCTCCAGGTCCAGCAGCTGCCCCGCTCCGGTCACCGTCCGCAGCAGATCATGGTCTCCCATTTCCGCCGCATTTCCATAAGAATCTCCCCAGGGCATCCCCGGCGCAAGAAGAAGCGCTTCCATCTGCTTCCGGTTTTCCCCACGCCGGGACCGCAGGATTTCCAGACAGCTGCTCTGCCCCCGGATCGTCTCCCGGCATTTTTCCAGTTTCTTTTCCAGCTTCCGGACCGTTTCCAAAAGTCGGCCGCGCAGTTCCAGGTCCTTTTGCGCCTGCTGCTCCCGGAGCGAGATTTCTTCCAGCTGTTCCGCCAGCCAGCAAAGCGCAGATTCAAGCGCCGCTTTCCGCTTCCCGTCCGCTGCGGTTTTGAAAGCAGATGCATCCTCCGCCTCCAGAACCGCGGCTCTCACATCCGCACCCTTACTCTTCCGCCTTGCGTCCTGCTCCGTCCGTGTCTCCTCAATCCGGCCCAGCCTGTCATCCAGCTGCTTCCCCAGGGCCATACTCCGCCCCGCCAGCAGATCCACATCTGCCCGCAGCTCCTTCCCCTGCTCGCCAAGCCCCGCCAGACGCCCTTCCAGCGCTTCCGTCTCCTGCTTTCCGGCATCATACCGCTCTTTTTTCTCCTTCGCTCCTTCCTGCTGCTTCTGCAGCTCTTCCAAATGCATTTGCAGGGTCTGCCGCATCTCAGCCAATCGCCCGGCATTCACAGCCCCGGCATCCCGCGCATCCTGTTCGATCACAGAAATTCCCGGCGCCGCTTCTCCGTCTGCAAACATCTCCGCCTTTTCTGCCTCAGCCCTGCCGCTCTTCATTCCCTCTGACCCGTCTTCGCGCCGCCGCGCCTCACCTCCGGGTGGCTGCGCCGTGCCTACATACAGCCGTTCCCCGTCACCAGACAGCCTCTCGCCTTCCCCGGATAATCGCGTCTCCTCTCCAGACAGCCGAAGCGCTCCCTCTCCGATCCTCAGCAGTTCCCCTTCCGTCTCATCCATCTGCTCCGAAAGATGCCGGATCTCTCCGCTGAGTTTCTCCACCTTCCGCTCCGCTTTCGACAGCACCTTCTTCTTCTCGTCCAGCTCCCTCTTCTCCGGCACCTCTCCGGCCAGTGCCGCCGGCTCCGGATGATGCAGCGCCCCGCACACCGGGCACTTCTCCCCCTCCTTCAAATGCTCCGCCAGCATGCCCGCCTGGGCATCAAAAAATCTCTGCTCCAGCTCATAATACGCATTCTGCAGCCGCTTCCATTCCTCCACAGCCGCTCCATAATTCTCCCGCTGCTTCTCCCGCTTCTTCTCATACCCCTTCCAGCGCTTTTCATGCTCCAGAAAATCCTCCAGCACCTGTTTCTGTCTTTCCGCCCGGTGCCGGTACTCCATCTCCTCGCTCTCCGCATTTTTCAAAGGCCGCAGCTCCTCCTGCAGCTTCCCCAGCATTTCCTTCCATGCCCGTTCCTGCTCCGTCAGCCCGGCCAGCGTCTCCTCCGCCTTCTCCTGCTGCCCCCGGACCTCATCCCATTCCCTGCGGCACGCTTCCAGCTCCGCCTTCTCCTTCTCCAGCCTTTCCCGGCTCCCGGTCAGTCCCACCAGCACCGCGTCCCGGTCCCGCAAGCTCTCCGCCTGCTGCCCGGCCTCCTCCAGTTCCCCGGCCAAACTCTTTTCCTGCGCCAGCGCCCTTTCCCTAGCCGCCTCACGCGTCTCCCGTTCCGCCTGGATCTCCAGGTACTGCCCGCCCTGCCGCCGCAGTCCTTCCCGATGCTTTTCCATGCCTTCCTTCCGGTGCAGAAGCTGCTCCCGCTCCTCTCCTGCGGTTTCCAGCGTTTCCTGCTCCCTCTTCTTTTCCCCGATCTCCAGCTTCAGGGTTCCCACGCGCAGCACTGTCTTCTCCCGTTTTTCCCGCTCTTCGGCAATCCGGAATGCCTGCAGTTCTATTTGTTCCTGCAATTTTTCCATAGCATGGTATCTTTCCAGGTTTTCCTCGGCCTGCCGGATCAAGGCTGCCAGCTCCTCTTCCTCGGCCCCCGACTGCAGGGCCTTCTCCCGGATCTCCCCGGCCTGCTCCAAAGCCTGCCGCTTCTCCTTTAAAGCTTCCCGTTTTTCCTCCAGAAGTACCGCTGTCTGCCGAAAATGCTCCGCCTTCCCCAGAAGCTGGTCCTCCTGCTGGATCTTCTCATCCAGACCGGACAGCTGATCGTCCATCTGCTCCAATGCCGCCCCGTCCTGCTCCAAAAGCTCCTGGAGAAGCTCCAGGCCTCTTCCTACCCTGCCTTCAAACTTCACCTTGCGCAGGCTTTCCAGCTCCAGACTGATCTCCGGACTGCCCTCACAGACCACCCCTGACAGATACTGGCTGATGCTCCTGCGGATCTCGTCATATTCCTTCCATCGTTCCTTCGCCGCGTCCCGGAGCCGGTTCTGCACCTCCTGATATAGCCCGGTATGGAAGATCTGCCGGAAGATTTCCCCCCGTTCCTGGGTTCCCGCCAGCAAAAGCTTTTGAAAATCCCCCTGGGCGATCATGGCGATCTGGGTAAACTGCCGGTAATCCAGCCCGATCACCTCCTCCACCGCCCGGGTCACCTCCCGCATCCGGGTCACCGGCTGCCTGCCGTCAAAAAAGGTCAGCTCCGCGTCCGCCTTCTGCATCGTATACCCAGTCCCCCGCCCCTTGGGCCGGAGATACTCCGGATTCCGCCTGATCCGGTACCGTTTTTCCCGATAGACAAATTCCAGTTCCACGAAGGTGGGCGCCTCCTCCCCGGCATATTTGCTCCGAAACATCCCCGCTTCCCGCACATTTCCGCTGGCCTCCCCGTACAACGCAAACGCGATTGCGTCAAATATCGTGGTCTTTCCCGCTCCCGTATCCCCCGTAATCAGAAAAAGCCCCCGATCCCCCAGCCTGGAAAAATCAATCTCCGTTTTCCCGGCATAAGGTCCGAAAGCACTGATCGTCAGCTTTTGTGGTCTCATAATCTTTCCTCTTTTCCGTATACATTAATAACGAATCGTGAAAAAACAGGATAGCACATTCTCTGCGCTATCCATATAGATACGTTATTCCTTAATCTCATCAATATCCGTGAGATTGACTCCTGCCACGTTCAGTATTGCCTTTAAAGAAAGATATTTCTTTTTTAACTCGGCATACGTTTTTACTGCATTTTCCTCTTTTGCAATTGCCATATATCTTTGTATCTCC
>Ga0137308_101357_pt1 | contig 24798 bp, 21 predicted proteins | sample Inofrocosms_June_FD_97181 | JGI IMG/M metagenome (GOLD analysis project Ga0137308, IMG submission 97181) | Mouse cecal microbial communities from Vienna, Austria - N-Acetylneuraminic and N-Acetylglucosamine D2O microcosms_June | ecosystem: Host-associated > Mammals > Digestive system > Large... | reverse complement strand
CCGTCAAAGTCGGTTCCCAGCCCGATACAGCCGATCCCTCCGATCTGCTTCATATGCTTCATATGGGCCACCATATCCCGGCAGTAGCTATTCACCGGCTCGGCGCCGTCCTCCTCGTCCCGCAGAAAGGCCGCACAGAAATTGATACCGGCCACACCGCCCCGCTCCCCCAGGGCGCGGATCATCTCATCTGTCAGATTCCTTGGATGACGGGCCAGGGCACGGGCATTGGAATGGCTGGCCACAAAGGGCTTCTTTGTATACCGGAACACATCCCAGATCCCCGCGTCCCCCAGATGGGACACATCGATGATCATCCCCAGCCGCTCCATCTCCTGGACAAATGCGATCCCCGTTTCAGTAAGCCCATGCTCTGTTTCGGGGGCAAAGCTGACCGGATGGGCCGCATCGGTCATATCCTTCAGGAGCCTGTTGGGAAATGCCAGCTCATTCTGGAAATTCCAGGTCAGGGTCATCATCCTGGCCCCCAGACGATACAGATCCCGCAGATAAGCCAGTTCTCCCTGGCAGATACCCCCTTCCTCCAGAGTCAGAAGGGCTGACATCCGGCCTTCCTTCCGGTTCTTCTCAATATCCCCCCAGGACCGTACGATCCCGATCAAATCCGGCCAGGCCTCCAGCTCTTTATAGAACACATCCACCAGCTTCATGGCATAGGCAAAAGGCTCCTTCTCCCGCCCCATATGTACAAACAGCGCAAAATTCTGCAGGAGATAGTCCCCCTTTTGCATCCGCTTCAGATCAATGTGGAGATGATTCTCCAGGATGGTGGCATCACCCCCATCCCGCTGGTTATAATAAATCTCCGCAATGGTATCACAATGCATATCAACAACTTTCATAGAACCGCCTCCATTTTTTGGATCACTTTCGTAACAGTCCAGGATTCTGATCCATATATTCCAGCTTTTATATCCTGGCATCAGGGCCGGACTGTCCGGGAATCCTCCTATTCCCCTTCCTGAGACTCTACAATCCTGTCAATCAACCCCCAGATCTCCTCCCGCCCCTGCTTGGTCTCGGCGGAAAAGGGGATCACGATCCCGTCCTTCTCCACCCCCAGGCCCTCACGGACCATCTTCACATGCTTTGGGACCTGGCTCCGTTTCAGCTTATCAAGCTTCGTGGCAATGATCACCGGATGGTACCCGCCCGACAGGATCCAGTCATACATCAGCTTGTCATTTTCAGAAGGCTCATGGCGGATATCAACCAGCAGAAAAATACATCTGAGCATGACGGTCTTGTGAAGATACCTCTCGATCATCTTGCCCCATTTTGCCTTGACCTCCACGGAGGCCTTTGCATAGCCATAACCGGGAAGATCCACATAGTACAGCGCATCATTGATATTGTAGAAATTGATGGTCTGGGTCTTTCCTGGCTGGGAGGAGGTCCGGGCCAGGGATTTCCGGTTCATCAGGGCATTGATCAGGGACGACTTTCCTACATTTGACTTTCCCGCAAATGCGAACTCCGGGTACTGGTTATCCGGCAGGGTGCTGGTGATCCCGCAGACCGTCTCCAGCTCCACTTTTCTAATGATCATATGGTTCTCCTTCCATTCTGAAGCTTTGTCTCATTGTTTCTCGTCGGTTAATGCTTCCCCCAGTACATCCTCCATGGTCTTCACATAGATGATCTCCAGGCCGCGGGTGATCTCCTTTGACAGCTCCGCAATATCCGGCCGGTTCTTATCCGGAACCAGAACCACCTTCATATGAGCCATCCTGGCCGCCAGGATCTTCTCCTTAAGGCCGCCGATGGGGAGCACACGGCCGCGGAGTGTGATCTCGCCGGTCATAGCCACTCTGGCGGAGATCTTCTTTCCGGTCACAGCCGACAGCATGGCAGTAGCCATGGTAATACCGGCAGACGGGCCGTCCTTGGGCACCGCCCCTTCCGGGATATGGATATGAAGGTCATGCTTTTCGAAATATTGGTCTGCCACCTTGTATTCGGGACACACTGACCGGACATAGGTCAGAGCCGTCTGGGCAGACTCCTTCATCACATCCCCCATCTGGCCGGTCAGTTTCAGTTCTCCTTTTCCAGGCATCACATTAACCTCAATCTGCAGGGTGTCGCCGCCTACGCTGGTCCAGGCAAGGCCTCTTGCGATTCCCACCTGGTCCTCCTCGTTGGCATCCTCAAAGGTATACTTTTTCCTGCCAAGATATTTCTCCAGATTGGACTCGGTCACACGGATCACAGACCGCTGGTTCTCCAGGATCTCTCTGGCCCCTTTCCTGCAGATCTCACCGATCCGCCGTTCCAGATTGCGGACACCGGCTTCTCTGGTATAGTTGTGGATGACAGTACGGACAGCTCCATCGGAAAATGCCAGCTGCTCCGGCTTTAATCCGTTGCGCTCCATCTGCTTGGAGAGCAGATACTTTTTAGCGATATGGAATTTCTCATTTTCCGTATAGCTGTTGATCTCAATCACTTCCATACGGTCAAGAAGAGGCCGGGGAATGGTCTGGGTGGTATTGGCCGTGGCGATGAACAGCACCTGGTTTAAGTTGATGGGAACCTCCACATAATGATCCCGGAATTTCACATTCTGCTCCCCGTCCAGCACCTCAAGCAGCGCCGAGGATGTATCACCCTTGTAGTCGCTGCTGACCTTGTCAATCTCATCCAAAAGCATCAGCGGATTGGCTACCCCTGCCTGACGTAGTCCCTCCACCAGACGTCCCGGCATGGCACCCACGTAGGTCTTCCTGTGGCCCCGGATCTCTGCCTCATCCCGCACGCCCCCCAGACTGATGCGGACATACTTCTTGCCCAGGGCCCTGGCCACAGAACGGGCTATAGAAGTCTTGCCCGTCCCCGGAGGCCCCACCAGACAGAGGATGGGACTGGTTCCTTTCCTGGTCAGGATCCGTACAGCCAGATACTCCAGAACCCGCTCCTTGACCTTCTCCAGACCATAATGATCCTCCTCAAGGATCTCCTGGGCATGGCGGAGCTGGTTATTGTCTTTGGATACTTTATTCCAGGGAAGTTCCAGCAGGGTCTCGATATAGGTGCGCAGCACGTTGGCCTCCTGGCTCCCGCCGGGCATTCCCTTGAACCGGTCAATCTCCTTCTTCAGCTTCTCCTTCACTTCTTTATCTGCCTTCAGGGCAGACAGCTTTTTCTCATATTCATCTCCATCGGACAGCGGATCCTCCCCCAGCTCCTGGCGGATCACCTTCATCTGCTCCCTGAGAAAGTATTCCTTCTGGTTTTTGTCCACGCAGGCCTTCACCTTCTCCTGGAACTCCCGGCGGATTCTGGACACCTCGATCTCATTGACCAGACTTCCTACCAGAACCTCATACTGCCCGGTAATTGTCAGGGCCTCCAGATACTTCTGCCTCACCAGGTAATCCCAGGGAAGCTGTACCGCGATCTGCAGCATCAGCTCCTCCAGATCGCTGACTGCCATCAGGTTCGGCAGTACCTCCTTGGAAAACTTTGGATTCTGCTTCCCATACTCTCCTATCTTATCCTTCAGCACCCGGACCATGGCCTCCGCCACTATACAGTCTACGTCAAAATCCGGGGCAGCTGACTCCACATCTCCGATCAGGGCCGGTTCCTCCGAATCAAAATCCAGCAGCTGGGCCCTGTCCTGAACCTCCACCATTACACGGATCACACCCCCCGGCATCTTCACCAGCTGCCTGACCTGGGCGATCACTCCCATATGATACAGCCGGGAAAGGTCCGGATCATCATCCTCCGGATCCAGCTGGGTCACCAGACAGAGCTGCTGGTCACTGACCATAGCTTTCTCCACGGCAGCCACGGACTTAGGACGGCTGATGTCAAAGCTGAGGGTCATTTTAGGCAGAACAGTCAGCGCCCGCAGGGCAATCACAGGCATCGTCATAATCGTATCTTCCATCCTTTTCTCATACTATATATTTGTGGAACAAAAAGAGGGGCAGATCATGCCCCTTACAAGCAGAAACCGCCATCATGCGATCTCCCCTGGTTTCTCTTTTTTCAGTCTCTGGGACAGTGTCTTCCTTGGCACAGCCATATCCCGGTATACGATCTCAGGCGCCCCTGTCCCTTCCACAACCTCTTTCGTGATGGTGCAGATCCCCACACTGCTGTCGGACGGAACCTCATACATCAGATCCATCATCACCGATTCGATGATGGAGCGCAGACCTCTGGCGCCTGTCTTACGTGCAACCGTACGTCTGGCGATCTCCTGCACCGCCTCCTGGGTAAATTCCAGCTTCACATCATCAATCTCAAACAGCTTCTGGTACTGTCTGGTCAGGGCGTTCTTGGGTTCTGTCAGGATCCGGATCAGTGCGTCCTCGTTGAGGAATTCCAGGGAAACCGTCACTGGTACGCGGCCGATGAATTCCGGGATCAGGCCGAATTTCACCAGATCCTGGGGCTCTACCTGACGCAGCAGCTCATCGAGATCCCGCTCCTCCTTGACCACAACATCCGCATTGAAGCCGATGGAGCCTGCTCCGAGACGTTTCTCAATGATCTTCTCAAGACCGTCAAAGGCTCCTCCACAGATAAAGAGGATATTGGACGTATCAATCTGCAGAAGCTCCTGGTGAGGATGCTTCCTTCCGCCCTGGGGCGGAACGCTGGCTACTGTCCCCTCCAGAATCTTAAGCAATGCCTGCTGAACACCCTCGCCGGACACATCCCTTGTGATAGAGACATTCTCCGACTTCTTGGTGATCTTGTCGATCTCGTCAATGTAGATGATCCCATACTCTGCCCGACCAATGTCATACTCAGCCGCCTGGATCAGCTTTAAAAGGATATTCTCCACATCCTCGCCTACATAGCCGGCCTCAGTCAGCGCCGTGGCATCGGCGATGGCAAAGGGGACATTGAGCACCTTCGCCAGGGTCTGGGCCAGATAGGTCTTGCCGGAACCGGTAGGCCCCAGCATCAGGATGTTGCTCTTTTGAACCTCCACATCCAGTTCCCTGGAGGAGGTGATTCGTTTATAATGGTTATAGACTGCAACAGAAAGCACCTTCTTCGCCGCATCCTGGCCGATCACATATTCATCCAGAAATGCTTTGATCTCTTTGGGCTTTAGCAGATTGATCCCGCCAAGATCCGGCTCATGGTCTTCCAACTCGTCAAATTCCTCTTCCAGAATCTCTGCACAGAGGTCAATGCACTCGTCACAGATAAAGACATTGTTCGATCCTGCGATCAGCTTGCGCACCTGATCCTGGGTCTTCCCGCAGAAGGAACAGCGGATCCTGTCATCTGTTCTACCCGCCATATTCACACACCTCCATTCTTTCTGATGACGGCAGCCCGGGTGTATCCCCTGCTACCACCTTTCTCACAATCACAGCCGTCCGGACTCTCCCCGGACGGCCGCCAGACCTCTGCCTTCAGGTCAATGGTTTGTAAGGATATGGTCAATGATACCATACTCCTTTGCCTCCTCCGCGCTCATATAGTGATCACGCTCCGTATCCTGACAGACGACCTCATAGGGCTGGCCTGTATTGGCAGCCAGGATCTCATTAAGCTTTTTCTTGGTCTGAAGGATCTTCTCAGCCACGATCTGGATCTCCGTGGCCTGCCCCTGGGCACCACCTGAGGGCTGGTGGATCATCACTTCTGCGTTGGGCAGCGCATACCGCTTGCCCTTGGCTCCGCCTGCCAGAAGGAAAGCTCCCATGCTGGCAGCCATGCCGATGCAGACTGTGGATACATCGCACTTGATGTAATTCATGGTATCATAGATCGCCATGCCCGAGGTGACAGAACCACCAGGGCTGTTGATATACAGATTGATATCCTTGCCCGGATCCTCAGACTCCAGAAACAGAAGCTGTGCCACAATCAGGCTGGCGGTCACATCATTCACTTCCTGTCCCAGGAATATGATCCTGTCCTTCAGAAGACGGGAATAGATATCATAGGAACGTTCTCCCTTGCTGGTAGTTTCAATAACATAGGGTACCAGACTCATCTCTCAACCTCCTAATCCTGCCCGCAACATCCAAAAAGATGTCCCAGGCCCATCTTTCTTTTCTGAAAACCGGACGCAGCCTCCCTTTTTCCGGGAGGCTGCACCCTTCATTTTATGTTACAGTTCACGGGGCGTGGAAAACTGGACAAAAATAGGCATCAAGCTCGCTTGTAAGACTGTTTTTATCCAGTTTTCCACATCGGGCAGACCCCGGTGCTTTTTATCTGGCGTAGCCGGACAAGAAGATGCCCCCCGTAAACAGTAACCATTTTATGAAACAATCAATCGGTCAGTCTGGCCTCGGCAACCAGGAAATCCACAGCCTCCTGCACTGCCAGGTCTTCCATCATCTGTTTCCTGCCTTCCTCACCCATGAGCTCCTTTACCTGATCCAGCTCCATGTTGTAGGACTCTGCCATCTTCTTCATCTCTTCCTCCACAGCCTCATCAGAAACCTGGAGGTTTTCCTGTCTGGCTACCTCTTCCAGAACCAGACGGTTGCGGATCCGCTTCTCGGCCTGGGGGCGCATCTGCTCTGACATCTGCTCAATCGTCGTGCCGGTGAACTGCATATACTGCTCAAAAGACAGCCCCTGGCTCTGCATTCTGCGGGCATACTCCTCGAGCATATTGTGGACCTGCTGCTCGATCATGGGTCCCGGAATATCCATGGAAGCATTGGCAACCACCTTGTTTACGACATTGTTCTCGTTCTCTGTTGTAGCCTGCTTCTGCTTGGTATCTGCCAGTTTGGCACGGATGTCAGCCTTGTACTCTTCCAGTGTGGAGAACTCGGAAACCTCCTCGGCGAACTCGTCATCCAGCTCCGGCAGTTCCTTTTCCTTGATCTCCTTTACGATGACCTTGAACAGTGCCGGCTTGCCGGCAAGCTCTGTGGCGTGGTACTCCTCCGGGAAAGTGACATTCACTTCCGCTTCCTCGCCGATATTCTTACCGATCAGCTGCTCCTCGAAGGTATCGATAAAGGAATGGGAACCGATGGTCAGGGGATAATCCTCTGCCTTGCCGCCCTCAAAGGCTTCTCCGTCCACATAGCCGTCAAAATCGATCACTGTCTGGTCACCGTTCTGTACCGGGCGGTCCTCCACGCTGACCAGTCTGGAATTCTGCTCCTGAACCCTCTTAAGCTCTGCCTCTACGTCTGCGTCGGTCACCTCCGGCTTCGCGCGCTCCACCTCAATGCCCTTATATTCACCCAGAGTCACCTCCGGTTTCACTGCAACCAGCGCTGTATAGACCAGGGTCTGGCCCTTCTCGATTTTCTCGATGCTGATCTCCGGTCTGGAAACCACCTCCAGCCCGCTCTCATCCACTGCCGGACCATAGGTATCGTTGAGTACCTCGTCCACTGCATCCTCATACAGAACACCGGGGCCGTACATCTTCTCGATCAGCGCCTGCGGTGCTTTTCCTCTGCGGAAACCAGGAACGTTGAATTTGCTTTTATTCTTGTTGTAAGAAGTTTTAAGAGCCTTCTCAAACTGCTCTGCCGGTACTTCCACGGTTAGTTTTGCCATGTTCTTTTCTAACTTTTCTACTTGTAAACTCATTTTCTGGGTTCCTCCTAAATATTATGTATGGTCGTCACGGCAGGGCGCCACACTTCAATGTACCATTATAGCACAATGTTTTTCTAATTACCAGCACTATTTTCACTGGATTTACGGGATTATTGTAACAGTGGCAACAGTTCAGACAGGTCTGCGCACTTGCTGCGCTGACCGTATGAAAACGTAGTGGTCGGAGGGCATCCGCCCCATCGCGCTGCGATTTTCACAGGCAGATGCCGTAACAGTTCAAGGTGCGGGGAAAACTGGACAGAAGCAGGCGTCAAACTTGCTTGTAAGACTGTTTTTGTCCGGTTTTCCACATCAGGCATACGCCCGATGCTTCTTGTCTGGCGCAGCCGGACAAGAAGATACCCCCATAAGCAGTAACCTTCTGGCGGCGTGACCCCAAAGCTTAAGGATGCAGGGTCTTTTTTTCTGTTTTGTCCTGGTGTATACTGAAACTTGCAGAAAATACTGACATAGCTGCAAGTATATCCATGTGGAAAGGAGTTTATACTATGGAAATTGAAAGAAAATATCTGGTGAAAGAATTGCCTGAAAGGTATGAGGAGTTTCCCGGACGGCAGATTGAGCAGGCCTATCTGTGTACGGATCCGGTGGTGCGGATCCGGCAGGATGGGGAGGAATATTATCTGACTTACAAGTCCAAAGGGGTTCTGGCACGGGAGGAGTATAATCTGCCCCTTACAAAGGAGGCTTATGAGCATCTGCTTCCCAAGGCGGACGGAATCGTCCTTTCCAAGACCAGGTACCAGATTCCTATAGAAGGAACCAGGCTTACCATTGAGCTGGATATCTTCCAGGGAATTTATGAAGGGCTGGCCCTGGCGGAGGTGGAATTCTCCACGGAAAAGGAGGCAATGGCTTTCACCCCACCGGCATGGTTTGGACGGGACGTGACCTTCAGCGGAGAATATCAGAACAGCCGGCTCAGCCAGGGACTGATACCGGCGGACTTTTCGCCAGCGGGAACTGCACCAGCCTGAGGCGACAAGACATGGGGCTGTCGGGAAATGGCTTCTTATCCACGGTATATCAGGTGATTTTTGAAATATCACTAGAATACATTGTATGCAGCAGCCATTTTCCGACAGCCCCATACTTCTGGTATTCAGCGGTCTACAAGTCCCAGGACAATCACAGCCACCAGGGCTGTCAGCAGAAGGCCGATGATCACATCCAGCTGCCGCACAGTCAGGGGTACCCGGTCATACATCCGCTCTTTTAAGGGAAGACTGGCCTTGTATTCTTTTAAAAGAAGCTCATGCTCCTCCCTGAGACGCTGGTTTTCCAGCTCCAGTTCCTCCAGAGTCTTTTGAGGAGACTCCTGCTTTTCTTCCGGGTCAGAGACTGACCCGGAATCCTGCTCCGGAACTATATCCTTCTGATGTTCCCTGTCCATACACTCCCGCCTTTCCGGTGCCTGCCCTTATGATCCTTGGATACTCCGCTGGCAGACAGCATTTTCTTACTTTTTCGCAATATACTTACGGATATCCAGGGCGATAGCCACTACGATAACAATACCCTGTGCGATGAACTGGTAGTTGGGGTCAATGCCAAGGAACTGCAGGCAGGTTTTGAGCATCTCGAATACCAGGACACCGATGACAATACCGGACACGCGTCCGATACCACCGTTTACAGATACACCGCCGATAGTACAGGCAGCGATGGCTTCCAGCTCATAGCCGTTACCGGTGTTGACATTGGCACCGCCGGATTTGGCCCCCAGAAGGAAACCGGCGATGGCATACAGAGCAGCCGCGGTCATGTAGATCATAATCTTGGTCTTCTTAACATTGACACCAGCTACCTCTGCGGCTGATTCATTGCCGCCGATGGCATACATGAATTTTCCATGGCGGGTGTAGTTGTAGACAAACCACATAACCGCGCCGATGATGATGGCGATAATGAACAGGTACGGAAAGATACCGAACAGCTTACCATTAGCGATCGTGGTGTAGTCCTGCCGGTAGCCGCCGATGGGAACAGCCTTGGTGTACACCAGGTTAATGCCGTAGACAATCAGCTGCATACCCAGGGTTCCGATAAATGGCGGAACATTCAAATATGCCACTACAATACCGTTGATCAGGCCGAAGATACAGCAGGCCAGTATACAGACAATCAGGATAAGCCACACATTCATCTCCGGAATGTTCTTGGTCAGCTCAAAGCGTCCGCTGTAATCTGCCTTCTGAAGCAGGGTACCTGCAAGGCAGGCTGCAAGACCCACCTGACGTCCTGCGGAAAGGTCTGTACCCTTGGTGATCAGACAGCCGGATACGCCCACTGCGATGATGAAACGGCACGCCACGTTGATGGACACATTGTTAAAGTTGCTCAGACTGAAAAAGTTGTCCTTGGTCACCCCTACAAAGAGAACCATGAGGAGAATCAGTATGATAATACCATTATTGATCAGAATATCTTTTACACTCAGTGATTTCTTATCCATTCTCTTTCCCTCCTACTTTTCGAACTGGGTTGCAAAGCTCATGATCCGCTCCTGGGTTGCCTCTTCACCCTGGACCTCGCCGGTGATCCGGCCGTCACACATGACCAGGATCCGGTTGGATACGCCGATCAGCTCCGGCATCTCCGAAGAGATCATGATGATCCCCTTGCCCTGTTTGGCCAGATCGATCATGATCTGGTAAATCTCATATTTCGCGCCCACGTCGATTCCACGGGTCGGCTCATCCATGATCAGGATGTCCGGGTTGTTGGCCAGCCACCGGGAGATCAGAACCTTCTGCTGGTTACCGCCGGAAAGCGACTGGATCAGGGTCTTGCTGTCTGGTGTCTTGATCGACAGCTTTGCAACATTCTCCTTGACCAGATTCTCGATCTTGCCCTTATTGAGCTTGATCCCCATCTCCAGATACTGGTCCAGGGAAGAAATAGATACATTATCTGCTATAGAAAGGCATCCTAAGATTCCGGTGCCGCGGCGGTCCTCGGTGATCATCCCGATCCCGCCCCGGATGGCATCCTGGGGACGCTTAATATTCATCTTCTGGCCTTTGATATACACCTCACCGCTCCTTACATGACGCATACCAAAGATTGCTTCCATCAGTTCGGTCCTCTGCGCGCCTACCAGGCCGCCAAAGCCAAGGATCTCGCCTCTACGCAGCTGGAAGGAGCAGTTCTGGAAAGAACGCTCATGGATACTGCTGTAGCCCTTAACCTCCAGAAGAACCTCGCCCAGGCTGGCATCGTTCTTGGGAGGATAGATATTGGTCAGCTCACGTCCGACCATCTGTTTTACAATTTCTTCATCTGAAATATCATCCATGCTCCAGGATCCTACATAGGTACCGTCCCGCATAATGGTGATCTCATCACAGATCTCACGGATCTCCGCCATCTTGTGAGAGATATAGATCAGTGAAACGCCTCTTGATTTCAGTTCCCGGATAATACGGAAAAGGGCCTCCACTTCGTTGTCCGTCAGGGAGGAGGTGGGCTCATCCAGAATCACAACATTGGCCTGGAGGGAAACGGCTTTGGCAATCTCCACAGACTGCATCTGCGCGATGGACATGGTCCCCATCCTTGCCTTCGGATCGTACGGCATCTTCACGTCATCCAGCCATTTTGCCGTCTCCTCAAACATGGTTTTGTGGTCCACCACCTGAAACGGTCCGAATTTCTTTGTCGGGTAACGTCCTGCATACATATTCTCCGCTACCGTCCTCTCCGGTATCGGCTGCAGTTCCTGGTGCACCATGGCAAGACCCTTGTGCAGGGCGTCGTCAGGATTGTGGATCTCTACCTTATTGCCGTCCAGATACACTTCTCCCTCGTCCATGTGGTAAATGCCGAAAAGGCATTTCATCAGCGTGGACTTTCCTGCACCATTCTCTCCCATAAGTGCATGGACGGTGCCCGGGCGGACCTTCAGATTAATCTTATCCAGAGCCTTAACACCAGGAAAGCTTTTGGACACGCCGTGCATTTCCAATCTGTACTCTGCCATCCCATTCTCTCCTTTCATAAAATCGGGTGTGCCACCTCCGACACACCCGACATCTTTATAGCTTCTTATTCTGTCATCCGGCCAGGGGCAGGACGGCAGTTGCTGATCTGCCAGACAGATTATTTGATCATGTCAAGAATCTCAGCCGCGTTCTCCGGGGTAACCTTCACATAATCAACCATATATACGTTATCAACATCCTCGCCGTTGACGAAGGCCATTGCAACCTCAGCTGCCTTGTGGGACTGTCCGAAATGATCGTTGAATACGGTACCGGTCATCTTGCCATTCATAACGTTCTCAACAACCTCAACCAGAGCGTCAACGCCTACCAGATAAATGTCTTCGTTGATCTTTCTGCCTGCTGCCTCGATGGCCTGCAGGGCACCCAGTGCCATAGCGTCGTTGTTGCAGAATACTACATCCAGCTTCGCGCCATGCTGGGACAGTGCGTTGGCAGTCAGCTCCTGACCTTTTGTCTGATCCCAGTCGCCGCGGTTCTTGAACAGCTCCTCTACCTCAACACCTGCTGCGGTCAGAGCCTCGATGGACTTCTCGGTACGGTACTGTGCATCCACGTTCTCCGGATCGCCCATGATCATAGCGTAACGTACGACACCGTCGCCGTCAGCATCGCCCTGATTCTCCAGCTCGGCAATCTCCTCACCCTGGTAAGTACCGGACTGTCTTGCGTCAGCGCCAACATATGTAGCCTTGATGCCCTCGTCTACCCAGGCCTGCTCTCTCTCTGCCTCCGGCTCACGGTTGATGTAGACAACCGGGATACCTGCCGCGTGGCACTCTTCGGTAACGGTAGGCTCAGAAGAAGACTGAACCAGGTTGATGATCATAACATCCACACCCTGGGTGATGAAGTTACGGATCTGGTTCATCTGCTCGCCCTGGTCGTTCTTGCCGTCCATGATGGAGATATTGTCCTTGCTGACGCCAAGCTCCTCAACCAGATAACGCTCCAGCTCCTGACGGTACAGGGTCATAAAGTTGTCGGAGAACTGATAGATGGAAACACCCACCTTAACCTCAGACAGATCCTTGCCTGCTGCCTGGGCAGCATCTGTCACTGCTTCGGTAGCAGCCTCACTGGCTTCATCCTTGGCTGCCTCGGTCTCTGCCGCGGTCTCTGCTGCGGTTGTAGCTGCCTCTGTAGGGGCTGCGGTTGTAGCAGCCGGCTGGCTTCCGCCACATGCTGCCATAGACAGTACCATACAGGATGCCATTGCCATTGCGGTTAATTTTCTCAATTTCATTGTCGTGTTCCTCCCTTTATGATATTCTTGTCAGTTATTGGTAACTTTCACCTGACAACACGTTTATTATAACGTGTTTTTATCTATTTTTCCATAAGATTTTCTTTGATTGATTATGAATTTTTTTTGAAATCTGAAATTTAAAGTCATTTATTTACAAGAATCTGCTGGGGGCACCAGAAGTATTTGCCGTCCTCCAGGGGAATATCCCGGGGAATCTCCCGGCCCAGAGCCTTGGCCGCCGCGATCATGAAGATCGCCTGTGCGTACCGCTCCTTGTCAGCGGATACGGTCCCCATCAGCTTCCCTGAACGGACTGCCTCCTGCCCCGGCACGGTAGCGTCGATCCCCACCAGACTGATCCCGGTGATACCGGTGCGGTCCAGGGCATCGATGGCCCCCAGGGCCATATCGTCATTGTTGCAGACCACCAGCTCAATAGTATCCGGATACTGCAAAAGCCACTGCTCCATCAGGGCCGAGGCCTGACTCCTCTCCCAGTTGGCGATGCCTCCGGTGATCTTCTCGATGGGAACACCGCCGTCCTTTAAGGTCTGGATGGACCATTCGGTGCGGATCAGGGAATCCTGGTGGCTGCTCTCTCCCTCCAGGAGCACATAGCTGACCACGCCGTCCCCGTTGGTATCCAGGCTTGAAGGATCCTGCCGGTACTGGTTCACCACGATATTCCCCTGAAGCACGGCGGATTCCTTGGCCACGGCTCCCACATAGTACAGCTGGTCCCACCGGTCCATGTCCTCCTCCACCGGCTGCCGGTTGAAAAAGACTACCGGGATCTGCGCTGCCATAGCCTTGTCTATAATAGCGGAGGCGGCCGTCCTGTCCACCGGATTGATGCACAGCACATCGCAGCCCAGGGAGATGAACCGCTCCACCTGGTTGTTCTGGGTGTTCTGGTTTCCTTTGGCGTCCTGGATGTCCAGATTTACCTTGATCCCGCCGGACTGCTCATAGGCTTTGGCCGCATTTTCCATCTCCATGCGGATATTGTTGATGAAGGTATCATCCCCACGGTACAGACTTACCCCGATGCGGACAGAGGTCTTCTCCGGCTCCTTTTTTTCCTTCCCGCATCCCGTAAGAAGAACCGCTCCCATCAGCAGCAAAAGTCCCCACAACAGCCATTTCTTCTCTTTGTTCATATCTCCCGATTCCTTCCTTACTTTGAAAATTCAGCGCTCCGGCGCTGAACTGCGCGAAAATGGGGTCACGAAGTGACATCTTCCATTCCTATTTTCTGCGCATCCGCCGGAGGCTCAAAGTAAACCCTCTTTCATTCATGGTGGTATCTGCAAGGCTGATATGGGGGTTTACTTTGAGAGCTCCATCGCCGAAAGCGAATAAAAATCAGGGATGCCAAATGCACCCACCATTACTTTCATTCATTGGCAGCGCGTCCCTGCTGGACGCATGGATGTTTACCGCAAACAGCTCTTTGCTGCTGTCTCTCCTGCCAGGGCTTCCAGGTCTACCCAATAGGATACAGCAGCTTCTCATACTCCTCCTTGTGCAGGTCTTCCCGTTCAATATAGCCGCTTACCAGATATTCCTGCCTGGACTCATAGGGGTTGGAGATCATACGGACGGCTGTCTGGACGCTTAAATACCCGGCAGAGAAATCATCAGTGATACACAGCCCCCTGACGATCCCCCGGTCCAGTTCATTAAGGGCCAAAATAGATGTTCCCCGTCCATACAGTCCGGACACATAGGAGGCGTAGACACTGCTGTCCTTTAAGACTCCCGCTGTCTCCACCAGGCCTTCCTGGTCCATGGCCACGATTACCGCATTTTGGACTCCCGGATAGACCAGACTCTCGATCACCTTCCGAAAGCCTCCGGAAGCCTCCCGCCGGAAACGTAAGGTCTCCCGTCCGGCCGGTTCAAGGACGCTCATAAGCCCGTCCTCAAAGAGCCGCTCCGCCTCCCCCTGGCCACTGCCCAGGAACAGATATACCGGAAGCTTTGGGGGCTGCTCCTTTTGGATCTGCATCCCAAGTTCTCTTCCCATACCGTGATAATCAAAGGTAATACTGGCCGAGACACGGTCGTCCACAGGGACGGCCTCCGAATGCAGCAAAACCAAAGGCACCTGAAGCCGGTCATCCTCCAGAAATTCCACGGCCGCATCCGGATCCACCGGAGCCACAATCAGGGCTCTGGCTCCCTCCTGCTGCTCCCGCAGAGCCAGCTCCGCCTGCTGCTCCCTGTCGCCTGCGTCATAGAGAGTGATAAAGCTGACATCTACATTCAGTTCCACCGCTGCCTGCTCCATGCCTTTGCGGAAATTCACGTAATTGTCGTCGGTGCTGTCCTCCACGATCACAGAGACAGGATATACCTCCTGTTTCTTCTCCTTGATAATCAGGTCTGTGGAGGACATGAGAAACAGGATCACCAGCACCGCCGAATAGGCGATCCATAGGAGCTTTTCATACTTTGTGATCATGATTTCCTCCATTCATTTCTTCTCCTGCTCTATCACCTGCTGCCAGGATACTGCCGGAAGCAGGATCCGGATGGCTGTCCCCTCATCAGGCTCTGACTGGATGAACAGTCCGAATTCCTCACCGAAGTAGAGACGGATCCGTTCGTTGACATTTTTCACGCCTATGCCGGAGCCGCGGCCGGAATGGGTGTGGGGCGTCTCTTTAAGAAGGCTCTCCACCTGGCCGGCTGTCATGCCCAGGCCATTGTCCTGAATCAGAAACTCCACCTGACCGCCTCTTAGCTTTACCTCCACCAGGATCTCCCCGTCTCCGTCCATGAACTCCATCCCGTGGTAGATGGCATTTTCCACCAGGGGCTGCAGCATCAGCTTTAAGGATGCCAGCCCAAGAGTTTCCGGCTCCGCCTGGATCCGGTAAGTGAATTTGTTCTTGAAGCGCATCTGCTGGATCATCAGATAGCTGCGCACATGCTCCAGCTCATCCCGCACCGGGATGATGCTCCGGCCCCTGCTTAAGCTGATCCGAAAGAAGCGCGCCAGGGCGGTGACCACCTTCACCGCCTCCTGCTTCTGCTCATTCTCCACCATCCACACAATGATGTCAAGGGTATTGTAGAGGAAGTGGGGATTGATCTGGGACTGGAGGGTATCAAATTCGCTCTTCCGCTTGGATTCGTGCTCTGCCACAATGTCCTGCATCAGCTTCTGGATCCTCTCTGCCATGTCCCGGATAGAACGGCCAAGGTGCTGGATTTCATAGGATCCGCCGATATAGACCTCTGTATCCAGCTCCCCGGCTTCTAAGGCATTGACGGATTTTTCCAGCTTCTGGATGGGTGTGGTGATCTTTGCGGAAATAAAGGAATTGATCAGCGCCAGGAGATACAAAAAAAAGCTGAACACAAACACCAGAAACAGCTTGGTCTTCAGGCTGTTTAAGTCAAACCGCTGCTCCGGCGTCACTCCGATGATCTTCCAGCCCGTATACCCTACAGACTTTACCGTAATATCGCAGGTCTTTCCATAAACCTTCTCCCGGTAGTTGCCGTCCCGGCGTCTGGCTGCCGACAGATTGTTTTCCTTCTCCAGGCCTGCGTCGATCAGCTGCATCTTCGGGTGATAGATCAGCTCCCCGTTGCTGCTGGCCAGATACAGATAGCCTCCGCTGCCCAAAGATACATTGTCCAGAAGCTGCTTCAGGCTCTCATAGGAGATGTCCACCAGAAGCACTCCCTGATGGGTGGCAGTTCCCTGGGTGATCTCTACAGAACGTGACAGGGTAATCACCCACCGGTACTGGTTCTCACTGTTGTCGAAAATATACTGGACATGGGGCATGGAGAAATGGAAGTTGTCCGCCCTCTCCAGGGTATTGACAAACCAGGTCTCCCTGGTCACATCCATGCCGCTTTTAAGTCTGGCCGCAGGAACTGCCTCCAGCAGCTCCCCCTCCCTGGAGAGAAGGGCAATATTGGACACAGAATCCTTATTGTTGTCGTACAGGAGAGTCATCTTCCCATTGGCTGTCCCGTCGGACAGGTCCGCGTTTTTAATGACTCCGTAATACAAGGAATCCGACAGCTTCATAATCGTCCTGAGATAGGAATCCAAAGACTGGCTCACCTGCCCCATAAGCACCTGGTTCTCCTCCTGGACCGTCCTGGCCAGCTGGTCTGCCAGCCGCCCGTAGAGGGATACCCCCACCAGGATACTGGCCACCACGGCGCTGACTGTAAAGCAGATGAAAATGCTGTGCCGGATACTGATGTCCCGGATCAGGTCCCTTGCTCTGCTCTCTGGCATATCTGTCTCCTTTCCTCCGGCCAGTCTGGTATCTGTCCGTTCCTGCCCCGGGAATATTCCCGGTCACAGGCAGCCTGCCGCCCCGCAAGGCTCAGGCTCACGTCCCCCGGTATTTGGAGGGGGACACGCCGAATTTCTTTTTAAAAACATAGCTGAAATAATTCTGCTCCTGGTAGCCTACCTTCTGGGCAATCACATAAGTCTTGTCCGCGGTAGTCTTCAAAAGCTCTACTGCCTGATTCAAACGGATCTCTGTCAAATAATTGATGTAGGTCTGTCCTGTCTCCTTGCGGAACATGGTAGAGAAATAGGCCGGACTCATATGCAGCTCCCGGCAGATCATCTCCACCGAAAGATCCGGATCCTGGTAATGGTCCTGGATATACTGTTTGGCATCCACAATCACCTGCTTCTTGGTCTTGTCCCGTTCCTGGCTTAAGGCCTCATTCATCCGGCAGGCCACGGATGTAAGCCATGCGGTGAATTCTTCCCGCTTCTGGCCGCCGGTCAGCATCTCCAGATAGCCCTCCTGAGAGCCGAACATCTGCACCAGGTTCAGGTCATACTGCTGCATCAGCCTGGTGATGCTGTTCATGACAGACAATAAGCAGGCCTGGTACTGGCGCACATGTACCTTGGCATTCTCCATCTTCCCTACGATCTCCCTCACCACCTGGCTGATGGTCTCAGGATTGCCGAACTTGACCGCTGCCGCCAGATTCGCTTCATCCCTGCTGTCAAATTCCAGCTTTCCCCTGCTGACCGGCTCTACATCATTGATATAGATGGTCTTGCCGCTTCCCACGATAGCCTTGTAGCCCAGGGCATCGGCTGCCGACTGGTAGGAATCCTCCACTGTCTCCAGATTCTGGGTTCCGTGACCGACACCTATGGTCACGGTCACCTCCAGGATCCGTTTTGTCTCCTTGCAGATATCATCCAGCAGACCGATAAGATCTGTCTGGGTATTGTGCCGGTCGATGGCTGCTATGACCGTAATCCTCTGGGATGTGTGAAAGGCAGCAAACCGGTAATAGTCTCTCAAATGATCCTCCACCAGATTCCTTACGGAGATCGGGATCAGCTCCTGCTCCTTGTGAAGCCGGAAAGGCCCGCCTTCCACAGCTTCCGTGTCCATATCTATAATGGCTGTCAGCCACTTTCTGGCACCGAGAATATCCACCTGGTATTCCTCCAGCCTTTTCTGGATAAGAGATTCCGGGATTCTGGCACGGACCATCTCATTTAAAAACATTTCCCTCAGCAAGGGAAGACTCTCCTTATAGCTTTCCCGCAGCAGATCCACATTCCGCCGCTGCTCGATCTCCTCATCCAGATTGTGGTGGACCCGTGTAAGGATCTCTGTCAGTTCTTCCATATTCACAGGCTTTAGGATGTATTCGGTTACATTGAGCTTGATGGCCTGATGGGCGTATTCAAAGTCATCGTAGCCGGAGAAGATCAGGATCTTGATGGAGGGGTATTTCTGCCTGATCCGTTCTGACAGAGTCAGACCGTCCATGTAAGGCATACGGATATCGGTCATCACCACATTGGGTTCCAGCTGTTCGATCTTTTCCAGGGCTTCCTCGCCGTTCTCGGCATCGCCTACCACGGTGAATCCCAGGTGTTCCCACTGGATTTTGCGGATAATACCTTTTCTGACTTCTTCCTCATCATCTACCAGGAAAATGCGGTACATGTTCATGGGGAAAGACCTCCTTTCTCTTTGTCGCTGGTAAGAGTCTGCCCGGGATATTACTCTTTCCAGAAAAGGGTGACATCCCGGACCGTTTTATGGCTGATGGCATGAAGCGTTATGCTCCGTCATATAAGATGCAAGTCTTTCTATCAGGATGCGGTTTTTCTCACGGGTGGATACGCAGGTGCGGTAATACCCGGGGCCAAGACCATGAAAGTCTGCGCAGTCACGGATCAGGATGCCCTGGGTCCGCATTGTCTCCCAGAGAGTCCGGTCATGGTCCGGAAAGGGAGTCCTAAAGAGAAGGTAATTGGCGTCTGAGGGGAATACCCGAAAGCCCAGGGCAGTAAGCTGCTCCTTCAGCCAGGACCGCTCCCTGACAAGCAGGCGGCGGCTCTCATCCAGGTAGGTGGTTTCTTTTAAGGCGGCGAGACCTGCCTGCTGGGCAGGAAGGGAAACACTCCAGGGCTGGCGGATACTCCGCATTCTGTCAAGAAGGGCTTTGTTGCCGGTGACTGCATAGCCCAGCCTCAGCCCTGCCATAGCGTAGGTCTTGGTAAAGGCCCGCAGAACTACAAGATTCTCATAATCCTTTGTGAGCCTTATGACAGATGCCCCCTCCGGGTGTTCTGTCAGAGCGCAGAAGCATTCATCTATCACCAGAAAGGCCTGCTGTCTCTGGCACTGGGCCAGAAGCGGCTCCAGCTCTTCTATGGTGGCCAGGGCTCCGGTGGGATTGTTGGGGTTGCAGAAAAAGACCAGATCGCAGCCGTCTGTGAGATCCCGGATGTACCCGGCCAGAGAGGCCGGCAGGATACGCCATCCATGCTCCCCGGGATCCCCCTGGGGAAGGACATGTTCTGTGACACAGCCTGCAGCTTTAAGAGCCTGCTGGTACTCCAGGAAGGCAGGGGCCGGAACCACGGCCCTGGCAGGCCTGACAGCCTGCACGAGCTGGAAGATCAGATCCGCGGCGCCGTTGCCGCAAAGCAGGAACGTCTCCGGCACCTGGTGGAGTCTGGCCAGCTCATCTACCAGCCGGCGGCACTCCGGGTCAGGATAACAGCCCCAGTCTCCGGCCTGCTCCTGTAATACCTTCACTACTCCCGAAGGCATTCCAAGGGGGTTTAGGTTGACAGAAAAATCATACCTGATTTTGTTCCGGTAGATATCCCCGCCATGCTGCACCTGGTTCATGCTATATCTCCTTTTGGTTGAAAAATGTCTACGGCTTCCTTTGTCAGCAACAGTTCAGATATCCCCTGAACTGTTACCCTTGTCACAATATCCTCAGGAAAACATCCAGCGCCAGAACGACCGCGCATCCTGCCGTCAAAGCCAGTACCACCGCCGTATACATAAGCCGGTTCACCCGCAGGATATCTTCAGGCTCTATCTCCCGCAAAGCGTCTCCGATGGTAGGTTTTTGGCAGAGTACGCCAAAGTACCAGGCATCCCCTGCCAGCCGGATCCCCAGGGCGCCGGCACAGGCTGACTCTCCCTGGGCGGAATTGGGACTGGTATGGTTTCTCCGGTCCCGGCGCCAGATCCGCCAGGCCCCTTGTCCTGAGCAGTCCGGCAGCAGGAAGGCGGCGCCAACCAGACACAGCGCCGACAGTCTGGCCGGAAGGTAATTGACCGTGTCATCCAGTCTGGCTGCTGTCCGTCCGAAATAACGGTACCGGTCATTCTTATAGCCCACCATGGAATCCATGGTGTTGACCGCCTTGTAGAGCATTCCGCCCACCGGCCCCAGAAGGAGCATATAGCATAAGGGAGCGATGACCCCGTCGGAGGCATTTTCCGCTACGGTCTCCACGGCGGCCCGGATGATCCCTTCCCTGGACAATACCGCCGTATCCCTGCCCACGATCATGGATACGGCTGTCCGGGCTTCTTCCACATCACCCCCCTCAAGGGCCTTATATACCTTGCAGCTTTCGGTCTTTAAGGATCTGGCTGCAAAGATCTGCCCGCACATAAGACACATACAGAGGATACCCGGCCATGGATGCAGGCGCCACGCCAAGGCCAGAACCCCGGCTGCGGCCACGCCCGTAGCCGTCAGAACAAGCAGAACCAGAACCGCCCCCGCCGCCAGCTCCCCGCATCTATGTCCTGGAAAGCAGCGGCGCAGCTTCCCTTCCAGCGCAGTTACCAGCCACCCTATAGACCGCACCGGATGCCACCACCCCTGGGGGTCCCCCACAGCCAGATCAAGCAGAAAACCTGCCACTGTCACAAGCAGAAATGTCATTCCCAAATCCTTCATCTTCTATTATATCCCCCAGAGCGTGTCTTAAAATTGCTTTCCCTCATCTGCGCATCAGGCAGCCCAGATCCCCTGAACTGCTGCCGGCTTCACTCTGTCACTACCGGATCCTCACCGGGATCCCTGCCATAACCCGGTACACTTCACTGGCCCCGGCGGCCAGCAGCTGTCCGGCGGCTCCCACAGCCTCCCGGTAATCCCGCTCCCACCTTTCCATGGGCACAATCCCGCATCCCACTTCATCCATGGTGATGATATCCGGTCCGGAAGCCAGTACCTGCCGGGTCAGCTCCAGCACATCCTCTCCCCGGCCCATGGCCTGCCGGACAAACCCATGGTAATTCACCAGGATACGCTTTCCTTCCCGCATTCCCGGCGTCGTCTCTTCCTTGCAGCCTCCTTCAGGGATTTCTGCGAAACTTCCTCTGGAAATTTCCCCGGAAACGTTTCCGCAGGCCATGCCGTCTGCCATCCGGAGCCGGAATTCTTCCTCCGACAGCCCTGACAACTGTCTTGCGTATTGCCGCTTTCCCTGAAATGCCCCTCCTATGATCAGAATCATCGTCTGTACCTTCCTCCTGAACCGGACAAACCGGAACCGTAACAGTTCAGATCCCCCCCGAACTGTTTCCCGAAGCCAAAATTTTGTGCAGGATTTCCTTGTCAAGGGCCCGAATTTTCAGTCCGGCAGATGCACATCCTTTCAGCAGAATCCTGCCAGTACCGCTACCATCCCAAGCTCCGCAAGCTGAAGAAAATAGCCGGCCAGATCCCCGGTAATGCCTCCAAATTCCTTCATTGCCATATGGTGATACCACCAGAAAATGACCAGAGCCACCACGGTCATGCAGCAGCCGGCCAGAATACCTGCGGTCACAGCCAGGAATCCTGCTGCCAGACAAAACCATCCTGCCATACACCATTCCACTGCCTGATCTGATGCCTGTCTGGCAAAGGTGCTGGCGAGCCCTTCCATTTTTGCCTTGGGAAACCCCACCAGGGCCCAGCCGCTCAGCGCCCGGGGCATCACATACACTGCCAGGACTGCCGGAAAAGCTCCCTCCCCCAGTCCGCTGAAGGCGCTGACATACAAGAGCAGATACACTCCGCATCCAATAATGGCAAATGCCCCCGTGTGGGGATCCTTCAATATCTCCAGCTTCCGCTCCCGGGACTGACAGGAGCTTCTGGCATCTACCGTGTCCAGAAATCCGTCCATATGGATCCCGCCTGTAAGAAGAATGGGCAGGGCTGTCCCAAATCCGGCAAACCCAATCCCGCCCATGGAAAAATACCGTGCCAGAAAGGCAAAGACTGCCACACAGCCCCCCACGGCCACTCCCACCAGAGGGAAAAAGCAGATTGCGTATTTCATCCCTGCTTCCGTCCACTGAACCTGAGGCACTGGAAATCTGGAATACATGGAAAAAGCGATTCCCGGACTGTCGAGCCAGCTTCCCTTTGTCTGGCGGATCGTATCCTTATCTTCTGTAGCTTCCCTCATAAGCCACCTCCATCCTTCCGTCCCACGCTGCCGAAAGACCTGCCGGGACTTTCATCACTGCCGGACCGGCAGACCCCTTCCTGTCCGGCAGTATCCGGAGGATAACAGGACCGGATCCCACTAGAGCGTGTTTGAAAATTCATTCCCGGCATCTGCACGCCCCACTTCGCGGTATATTTGGCCCAAATTCGCTTAACGTAGCCCACTACGCCGCGTTCATTTGGGCCAAATCTCCCACAAAGTGTGACGCACAGCTACCAGAAAGCAATTTTCAAACACGCTCTAGTACTGCATTGCGGAAATAACGGTGAATTCAGTGCTCGATATCTGCGTCAGCTGTGCGTCTGCAAAGCGACGGCGTAGTGGACCCTACGTCTAGCTTTGCAGGCGTGCAGATGGCGTGGATAGCGGGTGCTTAATTCACTGGAATTTCCGCAATGCAGTACTAGATACCTGGTGAGCTGTTATGTCATATATTCATTCATCTGAACAAGGTGGATGGAGTTGTTGTTAAATAGGAAGCTTTGCCAATATACAGCCGGAGATATGGCGGTATGTCTGTGACATATATTGGGTGAATCAGCCGTTTTCAGCAGCTCCATCCCTTTCGTTTGCCTTTATTGTCTTTGAAATCAGAAGCAGGGGGGGACTATATGAGAACGAGACACATTGATCTGCTGCATGGGAGGATCCTGCCATCCCTGACAGGGCTGGCTCTTCCGATTATGGCGACTTCCATGGTTCAGATGGCTTACAATCTTACAGATATGGCATGGATCGGAAGAGTGGGGAGCCATGCATTCACAGCCGTGGGAGCAGCGGGGATGTTCACCTGGCTGTCAAGTGGTCTGGTGACCCTGGCCCGTATGGGCGGCCAGGTGAAGGTGGCCCACAGCCTGGGAGAGGGGAGCAGCCAGGATGCGGTGGAATATGGAAAGGGCGCGATTCAGCTGGCCATTTTTCTGGCCGTGTGCTTTTCGGCGGTCACCTTTTTCGGGGCAGCTCCTCTGATCAGCTTCTTTGGCCTGCAGAATCCGGATACTGTGCTGGATGCGCAGCATTATCTGCAGATTACAGGCGGCCTTATGGTTTTCTCTTTTCTTAATCAGACCATGACCGGGCTTTACACGGCCATCGGGGACAGCCGGACTCCGTTTCTGGCCAACAGTACGGGGCTGGTCATCAATATGATTCTGGATCCGGTACTTATATTCGGGCTGGGGCCATTTCCCAGGATGGAGACTATCGGAGCAGCGGCGGCTACGGTGACGGCCCAGGCGGCGGTAACGCTGATCCTTGTTCTGCGGGCATTGCAGGATTCGGTATTATTTGATAAGATTAAGATATGGAAAACTACCTCCTGGAATTATTTCAGGGTTATTCTGGCCCTGGGACTGCCATCTGCCCTTCAGAGTATGCTATATTCCAGCATTTCCATGGTTCTTACCAGGATGGTGGCGTCCTGGGGGGACGCAGCCATCGCTGTCCAGCGGGTAGGCGGTCAGGTGGAGAGCATCTCCTGGTTTATGGCCGAGGGCTTTGGCGCTGCCATGAATGCATTTACAGGGCAGAATTTTGGCGCCAGACAGTATAGACGGGTACAGAGAAGCTATTGGGCGGCACTTGCGGTTACGGGAGTGTGGGGGACCATGACTTCCCTTTTGCTGGTCTTTTTTGGCGCTCCAATCTTTCGGATCTTTATCCGGGAGCCGGAGGTGCTGCCAGCGGGTGTCAGCTATCTGTTTGTCCTTGGCTGCGGCCAGATGCCCATGTGTCTGGAGCTGATGACCGTTGGCGCTCTCCAGGGTCTGGGCAAAACGCTTTCCAGCTCCGTGATCACCATAGTCCTGACAGCGTCCAGGATCCCGGCTGCTATGGTGCTCAGTGCCACGGCCCTGGGGCTGGACGGGATCTGGTGGGCCCTGACGGTCACCAGTATCGCCAAGGGCATCGTCTTTGTGGTATATTATACGTGGACACTGCACCGGCTTCCAAAGGAGGATCTGGACGTAGGCCGTAAGGAGCAGGATAGTTGTGGGGAGAGTGTCTGAACTGCCGGGAAGTGAATCCTGGCTAACTGTTTTTGTGAGAAGAGAGAAAGGAATGATATAATATGGCGAAGGCAATGACAAAAGAGGAAAAATACAAACAGATGATTGAGACTCCCATAAACAGGCTGATCCCGTCTTTGGCAGTTCCTA
>Ga0137308_101356_pt1 | contig 24833 bp, 21 predicted proteins | sample Inofrocosms_June_FD_97181 | JGI IMG/M metagenome (GOLD analysis project Ga0137308, IMG submission 97181) | Mouse cecal microbial communities from Vienna, Austria - N-Acetylneuraminic and N-Acetylglucosamine D2O microcosms_June | ecosystem: Host-associated > Mammals > Digestive system > Large... | reverse complement strand
AAGTCATCTCTTCTTTTGCTTTTCCGTTTATATTGGTAAATAAGCGAATTTTATTGCTGCTTTCAGACAAATTGCCATTTAATTTTGAAGCCGTATATTCTGTGCCTACTTTCGCATGTTCACATTGGTAGAATGGCCTTTCTGGATGAAATAAATAGAAATTCTCCTTTTGAGATTTTAAATACTCTGTTATCACCTCTGAAGGGAATCGCTTATTTTCCCACAGTTTATTCCAGCGCTCTAATGCGTCGCAAGCGTCATCAAGTAACAGTTCATCTCCATTTACATCATACCTTGAAAACACAGTATGCAAAACAGCTAACAACAGTCTTAGCATAGCAAAATCCTGTGTTGGAAGTTCACCACACAAATCTTTATAGGTATGCGCCTGTTCAAATAACTCAAGCAACGATACCTCATGAATTACACAGTTTTTGTCAATCACTTTTATCCATGGCTCATCAAGCAGATTAAATTCTCTATCGTTCACTCTTCCCCCTCCTTCGTATATGTAAGTCCATTATCCTGTGAATATGTAACGATAACCCCACATAGGTTCGCGCTAAGACTTTCGTCCAAAAGAAGCACCAACTGCCCCTTTAACCAACGAGATTTTTGAAATCCTGTTAAATGCTTATCCATTTCTTCTAGTTCGTTTACTGTTCGGTTGATGTCATAACAGAATCTTGCTGGAAGGCGGAGTCTCTGTTGTGCAATCTGCTGACATCCATCATCTGGTGGACAGATGGAAGGAGAATACTTCTCACCCTTTGTTCGCCACGGCAACATTCTTAACATGCCATCCATATATTGTGTCAGAACTAAAACTTCTATAGAAAATGTTCCATCACGTACGGTTGCTAAGGCGCTGTTTTCATTATCTCCTGCTGAATTTCGAAGCCAACCATGAAGTTCACTGCCCCATTTGCTTTCTTTGGGACGCGCCATCAAAAAGTTTTTTGCTCTTTGCTGTTTATCTTTAAGCAACATCTGATAATCCATCTGCGCAATTTTTTCTTCCTTGCCATCAGGCTCTATATCTTGATACGTCTCAGATACCAGTGGGTCAATATCTCTAGGAATTGTAATCTGGGAAGGAAGTAATTTTCTTGTCCGTAATAATAGCCATCTTGTATAAATTTTTTCTGACGAACTGTCTAATTCTTCTGTATTCAATACAATACACTCCGCCGTTTTATATTCCTGTGGCCTATATGCACGAGGATGTCGCCAAAGTCGTCCAATCCTTTGAAGCAAAAGGTCCATGGGGCAAAGGTCTGTAATTAACATATCAAAATCAATATCAAGGGATTGTTCAAGAACCTGTGTTCCTACTACAACCACACCTTTTCGCATTTCTACCGTCGAATTTTTTCCAACCCACTTTTTTAGCATTTCCTCCTGTTCCATTCTATCTGGCATAATATATTGAGCATGGTACAAAACCACTTTGGCGCCTTTTACACTACGAACCTTCTCGGCAAAATATTGTGCTCTTACAACTGTATTGCAGATAATACCAACGCATGCTCCTAAACGCACTGCATATGCAATCTTTTCCATTGCCTCATCTTCATTACCACGAATAATAGTTATGATTTTATCCCTGTTTTCATCTAGTAAAGATTTGGTAAATACTTCGTTGCCATCTGTATAGGTAAGGCGAGGATATTTTGTTTTAGAAAGCTCAAATACTTTTTTCTTATCATTGATATATGCTTCTACTAATGTTTTTCGCCGGTCACAAGGAAGAGTTGCGGAAAGCAAAATCACAGGGGCATGGTATTCATGTAGCCAAGCTAATGCCGTATCAAGATATAGATTCATGTACGCATCATAAGCATGACATTCATCTACAATTACAACTTTCTGGGATAGTCCTAAGTGCAATAACATCGCATGTTTTTTCTTTAAAACAGACATTAAAAACCTATCCACAGTTGCTACTACAAAGTCTGCTAACAATGACATTTTACTGCCACTAAAAAATGCATTGACTTCTAGTCCGCTTTCTCCATCAAGGTCTGTCTGTAGCATACTGTCATTTTTTAGTTCTGCAAAAACAGACTGAAATTCTGCATTTTGATGTGCTAAATTGATGCTATGGACAGCATCACAAGATTGTAACTTAGCCCACTGTACTACACGTTCAAAGATACTATTAGCAGTTGCCTGCGTTGGAAGCCCAAAAAACAAACCTTTTTTATTGCATTTAGTAGCAAGCAACTCCACTGCTGCAAGAGCTGCTTCTGTCTTGCCTGTTCCCATAGGCGCCTCTAAAATAAACAGTCCTGGCTTCTTGCAGCTTTCTATTGTATGTATCATCTCCTTTTGAATCATATTCATAGAAAAGCCAAAGCACTTTTCAAAAGTATCTTCAGAAATCCGTTCTGTATTAGGATCCCACGATTCAGGCAGATTCTGTCTTTTCAAAGCAATCTGGTATCGGTTTTTTGGATACTCATCTTCCGACAATACTATGTCTTCATCTAGCAACTCAAAATTTGCCTGATTGCTTGCTATCCAATCTGCCATAATTAAAAGTCCCGACAATAAAATTTCTGTTCTTTTTCCAAGTACAGGAATCTCAGAAATGCTGCTAAATCCAGCTTGTTCCAATGAAAAATACGCCCATTCTTTATAGAGTCTTTTCCAAAACTCACAATTTACTGGTTTTCCAAAAAAATGAGGAGAATATTTCTCGATATGGTGAAGTAGATTTTCGGCTGGCATCCCATGATGTGCACCAACTATAGAAGAAAATCCTTTGGGGAATCCTAAATCCAATAAAATTGCCTCACCACATTTTGTATGATGGGATTTTTCTTTATCAATAAAATTTTCCGAAATATTGTCAATACCATAATGTTCAAATATAGAACGTCTTGTAGGCAGAGATTTTAAGATTTGTGATTGAAAAAGAGGTGTTATTTTTCCTATATCATGAAGATATGCTAATAATATGGCAGTTCTTTTAAAGTCGCCAAAAGACATATTACATTTATCTGGTAGGGATGAATATCTTTCATGAATCAGTTCACTCATCACATTTGCGGCATCTGTAGCATGCATCCAAAGTGGAAGCCATTGATTTTTGGCATCGGATTTTGCAATAATAAGTTTCATCTCATGTGAAAGTTTCAATTTGCAGCTCTCCTTTGCTATTTTTCTTGGAAAATTATAACATTTTTTACAAAAATAATCAAATTACTAAAAATAAATCCGGCAAAATGGAATATATTCCTTTTCACCGGATTTTTCTTTATAGCTTATTTACATTTTATTCCCTTCCACCATCGTCTCCGCAAATTTATTATCTCAATAATAAAAGTTTCCATGCACTCATAATGTGCAAGAAACTTCTATTAACATTCTGTATGAGATTCTTAAGAGTTGAATTTCCAAAAGATATGTCCATACCATTCTGAATTTTTTAGAATCTCCTTGATATTGTTCATCTGAATGAATATAATATGACTATATGCAAGGAGGATAAAGAGCATGAAATTTGATATTGCTTCTATCTTAAACGCAAAAGAACATATTAACATGGAAGTAAAAGCAGCGGGCAGAAGGATTCCAAACAGCATCTGGGAAACCTATTCTTCCTTTGCTAATACATTCGGCGGCATAATCATTCTTGGTATAGAAGAGGATAAGATAACAAAGTAATTCATCCCCAAAGGCATTCAGGATCCGCAACAAATGCTCTCAGATATTTGGAACACACTGAACAACCGGCAGAAGATAAATGCAAACATTCTCCTTGAGCATCATGTTTACCATACCGATTATGACGGAATGACTTTTATCGTAATAGAAATGCCCCGCGCCGATCGCCGGGACAAGCCTATCTATATTGGACAGGATATGTTCAAAGGGACTTTCCGCAGGAACCATGAAGGAGACTACCACTGCTCTGCTGAAGAAGTGAAATTCATGCTCCGTGACCAGGCAGACACTGCCCAGGATGCCCTTGTCCTTGAAAATCTACTGATAGAAGATTTGAACCAGGAATCCATCCACCGCTACAGGATTCTCTTTAATAACCTAAAACCTGACCATATTTGGGCAAAGCTGGGTAATGAGGAATTCCTTTTAAAAATCGGTGCCGCAAGAAAAAGCCAGAATGACGGCAGAACCCATCCCACCCTTGGTGGACTGATTTTTTTTGGTGATTTTATTACGATTACAGATGAACTGCCGAATTACTTTCTTGATTATAGGGAACGCCTTTTAGGTGATACACGCTGGTCTGACCGTGTCAGTTCTGGCGATAGCACCTGGAGTGGCAATATCTTCGACTTTTACTTTCAAGTCATCGACCGCCTGACTGCAGATGTAAAAAAACCGTTCCAGTTGGATTCTAACTTGCTGCGGATAGATGATACGCCTGTTCACAGAGCCCTAAGAGAATGTCTCGCAAACGCCCTGATCCATGCTGATTATTATGGTCGCCGAGGAATAGTGATTGACAAGGAATTCCGTAAAATCACGATTGCCAATCCTGGAACATTCCGTATCGGCATTGACGAAGCTATCGCAGGTGGTATCAGTGACGCGCGAAACGGGAGGATTTTTAATATGTTTTCCCTGATCCATGTGGGCGAGCGTTCTGGGACTGGCATTTGTGATGTATACCATGTCTGGGATGAGAATGGGTTTAAAAAACCTTCTTTTGTTGAAACGGTGGATCCTGACCGTGTCACCCTTACCCTCCAGATAGAAACTGATGGTAATTCTGATGGTAATCCTGATGGTAATGATGATGGTAATGATGGAAACCTCACGCAGCACGAAATGCTTGTACTACAGGTCATATCGAAAAGCCCCAGTCTGCCTGCCGCCAAAATCAGTTCCCAGGTCGGTTTTTCAAAACCATCTGTAGAGCGTGTTCTTCGTTCCCTAAAAAAGAAAGGGTATATCTGCCGAGAAGGATCCACGCGCGGCAAATGGATCATTTTAAAGTAATTTAAGAAGGTTTTGTGTTCTCCAAAGCTCTTCATCTACTTACTGATTTTTGAAAAACTGCCAGGCTTTTCCTAACCCGTCGATTACTCCCCGATAAGCCACATACTTCTGTTCATAGATTGCTTTATACTCCGGTCTTGGCAGAACCCGATTTGTGATTTTCACAGTCCGCTCCACCGCCTCCTGATAATCTTTGTAAATACCTGCCGCGATACCAGCAGCCATAGCTGCGCCCTGAGCTCCAAGTTCCTTGTCAGAAACCGTATCCACCGGTATCTGAAGGGCATCCGCAAATATCTGCACCCATACCTGAGAATTTGCTGCGCCACCTGACAGCCGAATAGACGCCGGGGGCTTATGGTTCTGAAGCAGTTTTTTAACATGGGTAAGATGTGAAAATACAATTCCCTCATACACTGCCCGCAGCATATGTTTCTTGGTATGATAGGCAGTAAGCCCTACAAAAGTTCCCTTTGCCAGCGGATCTTCATTGGAGCCGTTCAGAAACGGAAGGAAAATCAAGCTGTTGTCCTGAGGCTTGATAGAGCTGACCCATTCATTGGTAATGTCATAGACTGAACTGTTGCTCTCTTTTGCCTCCTGTTCCTCATAATTCATAAGATTGCGGATAAACCATTCCATGTTGCCAGCCGATGTGGGGCTACTCTCCTCCACCAGATAATATCCGGGGATGCAGAACATGGAGTTCAGCGCCACACTCCCGTTGGTTACAGGACTTTTGGCAATAAACTCATTGATACTCCAGGTTCCTGCAATCATACACATCTGATCTTCATCTGCCAGACCGGAAGCAAGTCCGCAGGCATCCACATCAAACATTCCCGCTGCCACCGGGATTCCTTCTGGAAGACCAGTCTTCTCTCCCGCCTTTGCAGTCACATATCCACAGATATCGCTAGAATACCTAAGCGGTGGAAGCTTTTCATAGACTTCTTCGATGCCAAACAGCTTCAGAACTTCTCTGTCATATGCACTAGTGTTCAGATTGACTAGATTAGCCCCTGTAAAATCTGTATATTCTGCATAGGCTTCCCCAGTCAACATAAACCGGATATAGTCCTTGACTGCAAATACATAACGTGTTCTGTCCAGAACTTCTGGTGCATGATCTTTTAGCCAAGCCAGCAGAGCCACTGGCTGCATAACCAAAATCTCCTGATAAGTCTTCGGATATACTTTCTGGTTTGTTCCATCCTGATACCACTTCTCAATATATTCCCAGGCTCTGCTGTCCGTAGACAGTATCCCATTGTAAGCCGGCTTTCCTTCCCAATCTACTAGATACAGCCCTTTTCCATGCCCGGAAAAAGATACTCCTGCAATCTGCTTCGGATTGATTCCGCTTTTTGCGATAGCGGTACGGACAGCTTTGGCATTTACTTGCCAAAGCTGTTCCATATCGCGCTCTGTATATCCAGGCTTCGGGGTGATTGTGACCGTTCCTACACTAGCAACAGCGATTTGATTTCCGTCTTCGTCAAAAACTGCTGCCTTTGAGAAGGTTCCGCCATTATCGATTCCCACTAGATATCTCATTTAGGAAACTCCTTTTTTCTGTCCGAATCACTGTTTCCATGCGCCGATGGTATCTAGTGTAAAGGTAGCTGGATCTCCAAGAATAATCTCAGTACCGTTGATTTTGTGACCCTCTGCCGGATAATCGGACACACCTTCTACCTGTGTGGTTCCAGAAAGAGTAGATATGTATGTATCACCAGAAAGTTCTCCCTTTGCTGCTGCCACTGCAGCCTCTACTGCCAGATATCCAAGGTCATATGCCTGCCACAGAATGACTTCTGTCATAATACCATCGGTCAGATAAGATTCGCAGGATGCTGGAACAGCGATTCCATTAAAGATGCAGGTCTCCTGCATATTCAGGTCTTTGATAGTTTGTGCACATGTATCAATGACATTCGTAGTCAAAGAAACTAGTGCATTGATCTCTGGATGTGCTGCCACTACGCCAGGAATAATGTCATTGCCAGAACCATCGCCTGCATAGATGATGTCAGAATCTGGATTGACTTTCACATCCAAACATGCATATGCATCGTTTACTGTAAAGGTACCGGATTTTGTATTTTCCTTGCAGGCATCAAAGTCAATAGATACTCCATCTTCTGCATATTTGATTTCATAATCGCTAAAGTATACTTTTTTGATATACTCAATCCACGTATTCTGGTTCGGAGTCGTCGGATTTGTAGATACGAGATAAACAACTGCAGGATTCTCCTTGGAATATTTGCTTCCTAGATTCTTTACTAGGTCATCTAGACATGCTACAGCGATTCCTTCGGGGTCTGCCTGATTTACAAACCAATCTCTTGCTTCTGGACCCGGATCGGAGTCAAAACCTACTACTGCAATACCCTGATTCATAGCTGCCTGAAGTGCCGCATCTGTACTGTCTGCATCCAGAGCTGCAAATGCAATGGCATCCGCGCCGGACTGGGTTGCAGTCTCTACATATGTAGCCTGGTTAGAAGCCGTGTTGGAGCCTGCAGGATCTCCGTACATCTTCAATTCTACCCCAAGCGTATCTGCTGCGCTCTGAGCGCCACTCTCCACTGCCTGCCAGAAAGCTTCATTTCTCTCCTTTGGAATATATGCAACGACCATTTTATCGCCGGATGCTGCTTCTGTATCTGTTCCCGATGTCTCATTTCCAGATGCATCTGTTCCTGATGCTGCAGGAGTAGAACCCTGATTGCCACATGCTGCCAGAGACAGCGTCATAGCTGCTGCCAATGTAAGTGCTGTTACTTTTCTTAACTTCATAAAAATATCCTCCTTTTTTATCTGAATCCTCTGTTATACACAGAAATGGATTACCGAATTATTCATCCATATTTTTAATAGCCATCTCGCGACTGACGAGCTTCTTTTTCTTCTCCAAATATGCAAACATAATCAAAGATACAATCAGCACACCACCAAGAACGAAATTATAAATATCTCCGCCAAGACCCATAAGTGCCAGACCTCTTTTCAAAACACCTACAATCAAAGCCGCAAAAAGCGTACCTGTCACACCACCAATGCCGCCAGCCGTACTGGTTCCACCAAGGACTACCAGTGCAATAACTTCGATGTTCATATTGACTGCTGTTGTCTGATTCACCTGCCAGCTTTTGCCCAGGTACATCATAGCCGAGAGAGCACATACAACCCCCATAAGCATATAGACGAAATATTTCATCTTATTGGCATTTACACCAGAGTAGTTTACTGCATGTTCGTTATAGCCGATGGCATGAATGTAACGTCCAAAAGTGGTCTTTTTATCCAATATATAGAAAACTACAAAGACCAGCAGAAGCACAATCAGCTGAGTTGGCACAATCCCAATAGTTCCGTAGCCGAAATCCGTGATGGCATAGCCAGTGGAAAACGCATAGGATGTACCAAAAAACCAAGTGATGCTCTGGAAAATATACATCGTACTCATAGTAATCAGCCATGGATTGATCTTTGTTTTAGCTGCGATAATCCCGTTGATGGAACCAAACACAAAACCAGACAGCAAACATGCGACTGCCGCAATCAAAAGATTGTACCCTGTAGCCTGATAGACAACGCTGAATACCATAGCGGATGAAACCATCATAAATCCTACAGACAGGTCAATGCCGCTGGTAAGAATCACAAAGGTCATAGGCATAGCCATAATCCCCAGATAAGCAATATCCGATGTCGTTCCCAGGATGACTGACGGGTTAAAGAAAATACCTCCTGTCAGAACTCCAAACATTACAACCAGTGCAGCCAGTATCAAGAACATGATCAATTCATAAGATATTTTCATTTTTCGCTTCATGACACACCTCCCACTGTTTTCTTCTGCTTAAAGAACTTAATATCCGAAACTGTTGCGTATACTGCAACCAGTACAATTAAGCCATAGCTCAAATATACATACTGATTTCCCAGACCAAACAACAAACATGCTCTTTGCAGCATGGCGATCAGGATACCTGCCACCAGAATACCAATAGGTCTTCCGGTTCCGCCCATAATGCTTACGCCTCCTACTACTGCAATCGGAAGGAAATACATCTCCATGCCAATGGTTCCGCTTGGAATGACCTGTGTCTTGGGAAGCCAATACATCATAGCTGTCACTCCCAGAAGCGCACCTGACATCAGAAACGTAAGAAATGTTATCTTGTCTGAATTAATACCTGCCAGCTTTGCGGACTCTTTATTGCCGCCCACTGCATAGACCTTTCTCCCGAATCTGGTATATTTCATAAACCAGCAGAAGAAAATCAGCAGCACAAGGGCAAAGAGCAAGATCACCGGAATCACGCCAAACAGTCTCGCTCCGCCCACATCCGATATACTAGATGGAATATTGGATACCCATCCTGCATCTGGAAGAAGCGGGAAAAGCCCTACATGCAGTTTTACCATTGCCAGCGATACGATCATCGATGGTACGCGGAAACGCACAGTAATAAAAGCAATAACAGCCGAATTGATCATGCCTACGAGAATGGCAATCAGAAGCACTACTGGTATGGGCAGCCCCATCTTCAGTGTCGTTCCTGTAACAAAACCTATCAGTCCTAAAACCGTACCAGAAGAAATATCAATTTCTCCTAGCATAATGACCATCATAAGAGCCAGTCCGCCCGCAATCAGATAGGCAAGGTCTCTTAAAAAAATATACATACTTCCACTTAAGTTCGTTGTAAAGAAAAGTACTACAAACAGAATGGCAACAAAGATTGCCAGATATCCTTCTCTGGAAGTAAAGAATGCAGCGATTGGATTTTTTTGTGTTTTCATTCTTCTCCCCCTTTGTTATAAAGCCATCTCAAGAACTTTTTCCTGCGAAAATTCCGCTCTGGTCAGTTCCCCTACCTTTGTTCCTGCTTTGATAACCATCAGGCGGTCACTCATGCCCAGAAGTTCCGGCATATCCGATGAGATCATAATGATTGAAAGCCCATCTTTTGCCAGATTGCTGATTATTTTGTGAATCTCGGATTTTGCTCCTACGTCTACACCGCGGGTAGGTTCATCTAGGATCAGCAGACGCGGTTTCGCGCAAAGTGCTTTTGCTACTAACACCTTCTGCTGATTGCCTCCAGAGAGATTCTCCACGACAAATTCCCGATTTGGTGCCTTGACACGCAGTTTCTGCATATAGTCATCCACGATGTTCTCTTCCTCTTTAAAATCGATAAAACCGTTCTTTGATATTTTATAAAGGATCGACATGGTCAGATTTTCTTTAATTGTCATGGGAACGCTAAGACCATATTTTTTACGGTCTTCTGAGATATAGACAAATCCCGCATCCACCGCCTCCCGGTATGCTTTTACATTCAGAGGCTGTCCGTAGAACTCTACATCTCCAGAATCGCTGTGCATCAGTCCGCTTAAACATTCTGCCATCTCGGTTCTTCCTGCACCTGCCAATCCTGCCACACCGAATATCTCACCTTGCTTTACTTCAAAGGAAATATTTTTAAGCAATCCTTCCTTGCATAGATTGTTTACCTTTAGGATAGGACCTCCGATCTCCCCTTCCACCTTGGGGTACATCTCGTTCATCTCACGTCCTACCATCCAAGCGATCAGTTCCTTCTCCGTCACCTCTTTGATATCTGTGGTTCTGACAAAGGAACCATCCCGAATAACCGTTACACGGTCTGCAATTTCAAAAATCTCCTCCATACGATGGCTGATGTACATCATAGAGATGCCGCTCGCCTTCAGCCTGGCAATCGTCTGAAACAGCGCCCGTACATCTTTGCTAGTCAGAGCCGCTGTAGGTTCATCAAAAATCAGGATATTGGCATCATAAGTCAGCGCTTTGGCAATCTCCACCATCTGCTTTGCTGCCACACCCAAGTCATCTACCTTCGCGTCAAAAGAAATATCTTTGTCAATGCCAAGAAATTCAAATATCTGCTGTGCCTTTTCTCTCATTGCTTGGTAGTTAATATGCTGAACAAAGCCGAACACTTTCTTCACTGGCTCATGCCCCATGAAAATATTTTCCAGAACGGTCAGATCCTTAAAGAGACTAGTCTCTTGAAAGATAATGGCAATTCCTTTGGCATAAGCATCGTTAGGCTCTTTAATGAACACTTTCTCCCCGTTCAGGTACATATTCCCGCTGTCTGCCTTATAGACTCCAGTAATAACCTTCATCAGTGTTGATTTTCCTGCTCCATTCTCTCCACAGACTGCATGCATCTCCCCTCGCGCAAGCTCAATCTGCATATGGTCTAACGCTTTTACACCTGGGAAACTTTTACAGATATCTTCCAGTTTTAAAATTGTATCCATAAGAATGCTTCTCCTCCCTTCTCAGATGCACACGACTAGAAGATGTAATCTTCTTTATCGAACTTAATCTCAAAAGTTCCTGCCGCTTCCTTCAGGTCATCTGTTGTCTTGGCACCATACAGCGGTACACACGGAAATTCCTGTACTGTAAAGAATCCAAGGACAATCTGTGTCACTGTAGCGTTGTATTTCTCCTTCAGAGCCTTTAGGCATCTAGCCATCCGCATATTTCCTTCTGTATAGTAGGGGCTAGTTTTCACTCTCTCTTCTCCCTTGCTGTCATAAATATGAAAGAAACCGCTGCATACTCCCATATAAGGCATAGCCAGATTGCTTCTATTCTCCTTATGATAAGCATACATCTTATCATCAATAGCACACATGGTATCATCTGCCAGTGGATTCATATATTTGCTTCCCAGATTCAGAAGTGCCTGATTTGCCACAAAACTGCGATATCCCTTTTCCTGAGAGTAGCGGTCAGCTGCCATCATACGCTCTGCAGACCAGTTAGAACATCCATAATAACGAATTTTGCCCTGTTTTACAAACTCCTCCATCACTTCGATGGTCTCTTCCACTGGAATCGTTATATCATCCCTATGGTAGAAATAAAGATCGATATAGTCTGTACGAAGCGTCTTTAAGGACTCATCTAAATCCTTCACCATATCTGCTCTGCGCATACGGTTGATATGTGTATCTGGATTCTCTTTGGTCATATCTGGATGACCGCCTTTTGTGACCAATACAATCTGATCACGTTTCTTGCTCCGCTCTAGCCAGTCACCAATAACACGCTCACTTCTTGCAATTTCTGGCGGCACCCAGTCGGAATACACATGTGCGGAATCTATCAGATTGCCACCCAATTCCAGAAATGCCTCAAAAATTCTGTCTGCATCTGCACCATCCCATAAAAGTCCTGCATTCACTGTTCCCAATCCAAAGGGAGATACAGACAGTTCTGTATTGGGGATCTTGATATTTTTCATGCTTATCTCTCCTTCTTGTCTGATCTTAGTTGTATTTGTTCATCCAGTTATTGCCTGCTACACCTTCCATCTCACAGAACATATCCCATACAAGCCCAAAAGGCATGGACTTCATTTCCTCACTAAGTGCCAGTCTTCTTGTCAGATTGCCCTCGCGCTCTATGCGAATCAACTCCTCTGATGGTTCCAAAAGCGCCATCATCAGTGCTTTTCTTGCATTTCTTGCACCAAGAGCAGTTGCTACAATACGATTGATGCTAGCATCAAAATAATCCAGTCCAATATGTACGCGATCCAGTGCATCATAGCGCACAATTTCCTGCATAATAGCTTTTGTCTCGTCATCTAGCATAACAACATGATCGCTGTCCCATCTCACTGGGCGACTCACATGAAGCATCAGTTCTTTTCCAAATACCAGATAAGAAGATATCTTGGCAGAAACCTGCTCTGTCGGATGGAAATGTCCCGCATCCATACAAACAATACAGTTGTCATGAGTCAGGACATAATTCGTATAGAATTCATGGGACCCTGGCACATAACTTTCACTTCCTAATCCGAAAAGCTTACTCTCCACCGAATCAATATTATATTTTCTGTCCAAAGGCGCTGCAAATATCTGATCCAACGAATCTTTCAAAAGAGCTCTTGGTCCCACTTTATCAATGGTATGATCCTTGTATCCGTCACCGATCCAGTGATTGGTAATGCACACCTGCCCTAACTCTTTTCCAAAATAAGCACCAATCTCACGACTTTTCTTTCCATGCTCAATCCAGTACTGACGAATACCTTCATCTCTACTGCAGAGGGTAAAACCAGATTCTGACATAGGATGGGAGAAATAAGTTGGGTTATAATCCAGACCAATGTGCTTCTCCTTCGCATAGTCGACCCATCCTTTAAAATGCTCTGGTCCAAGAGCATTGCGCTCCACACCATTTCCCGTCTCATCTCTGTAAACTGCATGAAGAGCCAGCTTCGTTGCACCGGGGATCAGATTCAGCGCTTCATCCAGATTTTTCATGTATTCTTCTCTGCTGCGGGGTTTTCCGGGAGCATTTCCAAATGCTGCGATTCCTCCTGACAACACTGCCTCTGGATTTTCAAAGCCTGTCAGATCGTCAATTTGCCAGCAGTGCACCGAAATGGGTGTTGCTTTCAGGATTTTTAATACCTGATCTGTATTTACACCCTTTTCTGCATACATTTCTTTTGCAATCTGGTAGTTCTGTTCAATACTGCTCATCTCAGTCCTCCTTGTATTATGCTTACAGCTTCCGTTTCCTTTTGCTGCTTTATTAAAATTCTGATATAGGACATATACCTTATACCAGAATCTTATTCCATTTTCGTATTACTGTCTGCCGGCTTTTGCTGTGTCATTGACGGGCTTTTAAAACAATGGCTTCTCTTTTGCTTACCAGGAAAGATATTGTAGACTTTCCCGATTATTCTTTACTGTGCTTTCTCTCTCTACAATCTCGTGCTCCAGAAGAAGCACCTTTCGCTTCGGACCCTTTTGCCCCGCTTCAATTATCTTCAGCACTTCCACCAGTCGCTTCATAGCCAGGGCGCCCATCTCATACTTTGGCACATGAATCGATGAGAGACTCGGAGAGACGACTGATGCTACAAAGACATCATCATTTCCCATGATTGCCACATCCTCTGGAATCCGAATGTGCAGCTCTTCGCAGGCTTTTAGCACGCCCACTGCCATCTGATCGTTGTCACAGAAAATTCCATCAAAATCCCGTCTTTCCTCTGCGATCTTTTTTATAGCTTTATAGCCGGAATAAGAAGTGTAATCGCATTCCACTACATTTTCTGGAAGAAATGGCAGAGCATTTTCCTCCAGAGCTCTTCGGTAACCTTCCATTCTCTTCTGTCCAAGATAATGTTCAAAGGGAATGCATATATGTAAAATATTTCTACAGTGAATTTGACGGATCAGATATGTCACCGCCTCATACGCTGCCTTTTCGTTGTCTATAGTTACTGCATCAATATTTTTATTGTTAATCGGATATTCCAGGGTAATCACTGGTATCCGCGTTCCCTTCTTGTTCAGCTTATCTAGTCTATCTAGATACCTACGCACCTTCATGTCGTTGCCGTATGCACTAGAAGCAAGGATGATTCCATCCACCCACTGAGACACAAAATAGTCTACTAGATACATCTCTTTTTCTATGCTGTCGTGAGTTTCTGCAATCACGACCGAATATCCGTTCTCTTCTGCCTCTTTACTGATTCCTTCTAAAATATCTGTAAAAAAAGTTCTGGAAATTGCCGTTATAATTACTGCAATTTTATTCGTCTTGGAAATCTTCAACCCACGGGCAATACTATTTGCCGAATAATTCGTCTCTGCAATCACCCTTTCCACCTTCACCTTTAGAAGCGGGCTGACATTTTTGGAACCGTTAATTACTCTAGATACGGTGGATATGCTGACACCTGCACGGTTCGCTACTTCTTTGATACTCACACTCATTTCTTCACACCCCCTGCTCCCTAGTCTAACGGAGACAGAGCAATGTTCTCTCCAATAATGCCTTCATAAGCCCCTTCGCCTAAAGTCTTTACATACTCCTTATGTGCCAGAACCCATTTATTTCGCTCCAAAAGATACTGGTCTGTTCGAAGGCGCTTGGTACGCTCAGTTAAAAGAGGCGTATTGGTTCCTGCTGCCTGAACAACTACCTGGCTAATCCCTTTTTGCGTAACCATCAACGGAGAGAAATGGAGTGTTGTTGCATACAGTTCCACGCAAGTATCTGCAGGCACATAAAACAATTTCATCACGGAAGAATCCAGCTTATAGTCTTTGATATCCCATACGGAACCAAGTACTAAAACTGCGGGTTCAAACAGAACAAGCACCTCACTGCATTTGTGGTACTCCACCGCATTCAGCTTTGTTCCTCTTCCATAGTAATAACCGATCTGGCAGTCCACCTGTCCAAACAGATTTTCCTTAAAAAATCTGCTCTCCTCCATATTCATCAGCTTCTCTTCACAGGGAATATACAATTCCTCTTTGTCCGGTCTGTGTGTCTGTACAAACTCCTTCATACCAGGTATTACAACTTCTGGATGTACCATTCCATAGACTTCAAATTCTGACGATTCCACTGGAAGTATCTCCAGTGCAGAATTTTTCTCTCTTAATTTTTCAAGCATTATTTTTCTCCTTATCATTTTTAGTAAATATAGCATATCATCAATCATATCCATATTCCATGTAAAAATGAGTGCGAGAAATAGGAAAACGTTTTCCTTTTTGGTATTTGTATAATATCACAATTATATCTCAAAAGTAAATATGTATTTTATACAATTTACACTCTGTTTTTTTGTATAAATTGCTGATAAACATTTTTTTGTTGAAATATAGAAATCCTCTGTATATAATAGATACACAAATTAAAAAATCATTCAAAGGAGGTCATTTTATGACAAAATTCATTCCTGATTGCTACTGGCCTGAGGTGGACAACGGTTCCTATGTAAGTCATGAAGCTGTTTGCGTACTGAACACCAACACTGCATCTGCAACGGTTAATCTCACATTTTTCTTCGAAGACCGCCCGAAAATGGAAGGTTTTTCCATAACTGTTCCCGGTGAGAGGACCACACATATCCGTTTGGACAAATTGCAAAATGCAGATGGACCTGCTATTCCAAGAGGAGTTCCCTACGCGCTTATGATTGAATCCGATCTAGAAGTTTCGCTTCAATATACCAGAGTTGACACAACCCAACCAGAACTGGCAATTACTACCACAATTGTTTAATTTTTTTACTTTTTTATCCCTATTTTTGAAAACGTTTTCCTAACATACATTAGAAGCATGTTTTCAAACCAAAAATGAAAAGAAGCCATATGGGATGTGAAGTTTTTCCTGTTATCACATCCCATATGGCTTCTTTTCATTCTGTTTTTTATCACTTTCCATAACTTGATGACAAGAAATTACTATCTTCCTTCCACCATCGTCTCTGCGAAAATCCCATACCCTTTTGTAGGGTCGTTGACAAAGACATGGGTTACGGCTCCGATAAGTTTTCCATTTTGTAGAATTGGAGAGCCGCTCATTCCCTGGATAACACCGCCTGTTAGTTCTAAAAGTTCTGGGTCGACAACTTGGAATATCATTCCTTTATTGACATCGTCTTCATTGAGCCGAATCTCCTGAATTATTATCTGATAGTCTTTAAGCTCTCCTGAGACCGAACTTCTAATATAGGCTGGTCCTTTTATAATCTCCTGTTTAAAGGCCACTTCTACTGCTTCTTTTGATACCTCATTGCACAATTTCTGATTTGCCACTCCAAAGATTCCGGCAGCAGTATTGGAGAAAATCTGTCCCCGCACATGGCGCTCGGAATACGTAATCATACCACTAATCTCTCCGGGGGTGCCGCGCTCTCCTTTGATAATCTCTAAGATATTGGTATCATACAGCGAACCACCACAAGAGTTTAAGAGTTCTCCGGTGTCTGTATCGGTAATCCCGTGGCCAAGTGCTCCAAAGTGCATATCTTCTGTCAGATATGTCAGTGTTCCAATCCCCTGGATATCGTCTTTGACCCAGATTCCTAACTTATAGTCATTTTCTTTGGTCTGTACGGCATGCAGGCGGACTTGTATCACCTCTGTATGGCGCAGAAGCTTTAAAATCATCACATTGCTCTGATTTGCCTGTACACAGTCAATTAGCTCGTCCTTATTATGAATCTTCTTTCCATTGACTGCTAAAATATAGTCTCCTGTCTGCACGACCTGGTAGGCTGGCTCATAGTTTAAGCCGTCTTCTCCTTCGACTTCCTGAGTTCCCACAACATAGACGCCTTCGGTCTCTAGATAGATGCCAATGGGAATCCCACCTGGTATCACTCTCTTTTTCTCGACCACCCGGACAGAGACTTCTTTTAATCCAAGGTCAAGCGTCTGTTCTTCTCCGACTCCTACCCGCACCATATCTGGAACTTGTGTTCTTAGATACCAGCGAATATAAAAATACATCCCCATTACGGAGAGAATCAAAAGTCCGAGCAGGAATGCACGGTAAATTTTTAGACGGTTCATGCAGACACACCTTTCCTATCTTTGAATTCACCTTCTAGTGTCTGCCAAAAACCGTCTAAATATAATTGTCAGGTTTTTCCTGTTTTTTCTTTGAAAATAAGTGCTAACTTTTTCATCTCTTCTGCATTTTGACGAACGGCATCGGTAATCTTGGCGCCGCCTAAAATACGTGCTAACTCTTCGATGATTTCTACCTCTCTAAGCCTTCTTATCTGTGTCTGGGTACTTCCGTCTTCTGCACGTTTTTCAATACAGTAGTGACTGTCTGCCATCGATGCAAGTTGTGCCAGATGCGTGATGCAGATAACCTGTCTGCTCTGTCCAATCACAGACAGCTTTTCTGAGACTTTCTGCGCTGTACGACCACTGATACCTGCGTCAATCTCGTCGAAAATCACCGTGTCTATCGCATCCTGGTCTGCAAGTACCGTCTTAATCGCTAACATTACACGAGAGAGTTCTCCGCCGGATGCAATCTTTCCAAGTGCTTTTAGAGGCTCTCCTGGATTGGTGGAGATTAGAAATTCCACATCGTCATATCCATCTAAAGAAAGATGTTCACTTTGATTGACTGCAATCTCAAACTGTACATCTAAAAAGTTAAGCTCTGCTAACTGTTCTTTCATAAGCTTTGTCAGCTTCTCTGCATGAATGCTGCGAATCTGATGTGCCTTTTGACACAGCTTGGTCAGCTTTTGAAGCGTTTCCTGGTATTCTCTTTGAAGCGTCTCCATATAGCTGTCATAGTTAGCTAAAAGCTCTAAGCGCTTTTGCTTCTCCTCTTGGTAGGTAAGCACGTCTTCTATGGTAGCGCCGTATTTTGCCTTAAGATGGTTAATTAGATTCAGTCTTTCTTCTGTATCATAGAAATCCTGGTCCGAGAATTCCAAGCTCTCCATATAGTCTTCAAGCTCCCGCCCAAAGTCTAGAAGCTGGCTGTCAATCTCCTGAAGCTGTTCTCTTAGATTTTCTAGTCCATCGTCAAATCCTTGTACCCCTGCAAGCTCTCTGCAAGCCCTACTGGTCTGTTCAGAGGCTGATATTTCTTCTCCCATACAGAGCATACGCACTTGTGTCAAGGCTTCTAGTATCCTTTTTGCCCCTGTCATCTTTCGATAGTCCTGCTCTAGCTGTTCATCTTCGCCTTCTTTTAAGTGTGCATCTTCAATTTCCTGAATCTCGAATTCCAAAAGAGACTGCTCTCTTAATCTGGCATCGGTATCTGTGGATACTTCTTCTAGTTCTTTTTTTAGTTTCTGACAAGCTTGATAATTTTTTATCAAATCAGCTTTTACGGGCTGAAGTGTTTCATGTGCATATTCATCTAATATTTCTAAATGTTTTCTCTTATGTAAAAGGGACTGGTGCTCATGCTGTCCATGAATATCAATCAGATAAGAAGCAACTTCTTTCATATAGGCTGTGCTGACGGTCTCTCCATTGATACGGCTAAGGCTTCTCGTCCCTGATATTTTTCTGGATAAAATCACCTCGCCGTCTTCTACCTGGATACCTCGCTCTTCTAGTTTCTGCAAAAGTTCTTTATGATTTGTCTGAAAGATTAGCTCTACAAGTGCCGGACCATCTTCTTCTCTTATCATTTCTTTTGGAACTTTCTGCCCAAGCGCCATCGTAATTGAGCCGATGATAATGGATTTTCCAGCACCGGTCTCTCCTGTCAATATATTCAGCCCTTTGGTAAAATCAATCTCCGTCTCGCGGATAAGGGCCAGATTTTTTACATGTAAATGAAGTAACATTCCTTTACCCCTGTTTTCTAACAATCTTATCAAGTTCTGTCATCACAGTCTTGGTGTCTTCGAGCGTGCGAATCGCACACATCACCGTATCATCTCCAGCGATGCAGCCTACAATCTCTTTCCAGTCAATCTTATCAAGTGCAGCTGCCACAGCCATCGCCATGCCAGATACCGTCTTAATCACTAAGATGTTCTGTGCACAGTCCATAGATACAAATGCTTCTCTTAAAATACCTACATACTTCTCTGCCATCTGATGTTCCTGGCGGTTTAAGAGTACATATTTTTGCCGGCCATTCTGTCCGGGTACTTTGGAAAGTCGAAGCTCTCGGATATCTCTTGATACGGTCGCCTGTGTCACCCGAAAGCCCTCCTGCTGCAATCGGTCAGCAAGTTCTTCTTGCGTCTCTATCTCATAGTGCTCAATCAGTTCCATGATTTTCTCATGCCTTTTCTGTTTCATAAGAGTATCTCCCTTATATTAATTCCGGTTTAACTTATTCCGAAGCACTTCTAGAAAGCTGACCTGATTAATCTTTAAAATCCTTGTCACTTCTGTAGACTTTTGTATCTCTACATAGTCGCCGGTCTTTACTGGCACACAGGTATCCCCGTCGAACGTCACACAAGCCTCATCCGGGCCAAGACGTCTGCCTTCTCCAATTCTCAGACAGATTTTATCCTCCCCGGAAAATACAATGCTTCTGGAATTTAAGGTATGGGGACATATCGGCGTAAGTACCAGCATAGAAGCTGTTGGTGATACAATCGGGCCTCCGGCAGATAAGCTGTATCCTGTGGAGCCTGTTGGCGTCGACACAATCATACCGTCCGCTGTAAAAGAATTTAGATATAGTCCATTGACATAGATTTCATAGTTGACGACGCGAAGATTGCCAAAGCGATTAATCACAATATCATTGAGTGCCACATCCCGCTCAGTCTCTTTCCCATCCACATAGACACTGCCTCGAAGCATCATTCTGTCTTCCACCGTGTACTCGTCAAGTATCAATTTTTCAAGAGCAGTCTGGACATTCTGTCTCTCAATCTCTGCTAGATAACCCAAATGTCCCAGATTGATACCCAAAAATGGAATTCTTCTGTCTGCCAACTCCCTTGCCGCCCGAAGAAGCGTTCCATCTCCACCTAATACCAGGATTCCTTCTACTTCTTCTGTCATAAGCTGACTGTGGGGCACCTGCCCTTCCATTGCCTCTTTTCTGATGATGCAGCGCTTTCCCTGAGAAGTCAGATAATCTGCTATCTCATAAGAAAGCTTCATATTTTCGTCTTTGTCACTGTTCGCAATAATATAAAATGTTCTCATCGGTATCCTTACAAAGCCTGATGCGCCTGCTCTACGATGTTTTTTACTTCCACGGCCACATCCTCCCTTATCGTTCCTTCCTTATGATTCTGCAGATAGAGCAGATATTCGATATTGCCCTCCGGCCCTTTAATCGGCGAATATTCCAGATTTAATATGGAAAATCCAATCTGCATGGCATAATCGACCACACGTTCGATAACTTCCAGATGTACTTTTTTATCCCGAACGACGCCTTTTTTGCCTACTTGTTCTCTGCCTGCCTCAAACTGTGGCTTAATCAGTGCCACTACCTGTCCGTCTTCTCTAAGAAGTGCCTTGACTGGTGCCAAGACTTTGGTAAGGGAGATAAATGCCACATCAATCGAAGCGAACGCAATCTCTTCTGGTATCTGTTCTTTGGTCACATAGCGGATATTGGTCTTCTCCATGGGGATAACCCGTGTATCCTGGCGAAGCTTCCAGGCAAGCTGCGGTTTACCAACATCGACGGCATAGACTTTCTGTGCACCATTTTGCAGCATACAGTCGGTAAATCCTCCCGTAGACGAACCCACATCCATACAGACTTTTTCTGCTAACTCCACGCCAAAATGGTGGATGGCTTTTTCCAGCTTTAATCCACCACGGCTTACGTATTTTAAAGGATTTCCCTTGACTTCAATCACCACTTTCTCGGCAAAGGAAGCACCTGCTTTGTCCTCTCTCTCTCCATCTACAAATACATTTCCAGACATAATGATGGCTTTTGCTTTTTCCCGCGACTCTGCAAGCCCACGCTCCACCATCAGGACATCTAATCTTGTCTTCATATCCTTATCCCTATTTGCTTAAAATATATTTTTCCACAATCCGCTTGGTCACGGATTCGGCATCAATCCCTACTTCTTCATAAAGAAGCTCCACATTGCCATGTTCCACATATTCATCTGGCAAAGCAATCGTTAAAATATTAACAGGAAGCTTCTGCTCTATCACATAGTCTTGTACCTTTTCCCCAAAGCCACCGCTTCTTACATTTTCCTCTATCGTTACAAGCAACTTGTGTTCTCTTGAAAGCTCACGAATCAACTCAGTATCCACAGGTTTGATAAAACGTCCATTGACCAAGGTACAGCTGTATCCGGCATCCTTTAGATTGCGGCGAACCGTCTCGGCAGTCTTGACCATACTTCCAACAGCCAGAATTGCAATATCTTCTTCTTCATAGAGAATCTCACCTTTTCCATAGACCATCGGACTTCGAAATTCTTTAAGTCCATCATAGGCTTCTCCTCTTGGATAACGAAGCGCGATTGGCCCGTCAAAATTTACAGCAAATTTTAGCATATCAGACAGCTCCCATTTGTTTTTGGGTGCCATAATATGCATATTGGGGATGCTTGAGAGATAGGACAAATCAAAGATACCCTGATGTGTCTCACCATCGCTTCCCACCAGTCCGCTTCTGTCAATCGCAAAGACAACCGGTAGATTCTGAATACAGACATCGTGTAAAATCTGGTCATACGCCCTTTGTAAAAAGGAAGAATAGACCGCAAAAATCGGACGTACCCCTCCGGCTGCCAGTCCGGCAGCAAAGGTTACTGCATGTCCTTCTGCAATGCCCACATCAAAAAAACGCTCGGGGTATAGGTTTTTAAAACGTTTTAATCCTGTCCCGTCCGGCATCGCTGCTGTAATTGCCACGACCTTCTCATTGCGCTGCCCTAGCTTTACCATACAGGTTGAAAATACATCCTGATAATTTGCTTTCTTTCGATTCTTCTTGGGAATCCCCGTCTGGATATCAAAAGGCTCCGCACCGTGAAATCTGGCCGGATGTCGCTCTGCCGGGCCATAGCCTTTGCCTTTCTTGGTCAGGATATGCACAAGCACTGCACCTTTGACACGCTTTGCCCTTTTAAATACTTCCAAAAGCTTATGGATATCATGACCGTCGACTGGCCCTAGATATGTAACTCCCATATCTTCGAACAACATACCAGGTATCAGAAGCTGTTTAATCCCACTTTTGGTTCTCTTTAGATGATGCGCAAGCTGTGTCCCTCCCGGAATCCGATTCAGAGACTGCTCAACACCATTTTTAAAATTGGTATAGACTTCATTGGTTCGAAGCTCATTCAGGTACTCCGACATCCCGCCTACATTTTCAGCGATAGACATATGGTTGTCGTTTAGCACAATGATAAAGTTTTTCTTAAGCTGTGATGCATTGTTCAGTGCCTCGTAGGCCATCCCACCGGTCAGTGCACCGTCTCCGATGACCGAGATAACCGATTCCTTGCCTCCTAGCAAATCCCGCGCTGCCACAAGCCCGATGCCAGCCGAGATAGAAGTCGAGCTGTGGCCTGTATCAAAGCAGTCACAGTCACTCTCTTTTCTCTTGGGAAAGCCACTTAATCCACCATATTTGCGAAGCTCGTCAAAACCAGCCTTTCTTCCAGTCAAAAGTTTGTGTGTATAAGACTGATGTCCTACATCCCACACTACTTTATCCTTTGGGAAATCAAAACACAGATGCAGCGCCATTGTAAGCTCCACCACCCCCAGATTAGAAGCTAAATGCCCGCCGCTTGCACTGATTTTCTCAATTAAAAACTTTCGTATCTCTTCTGCCAAAAGCTCATATTCTTCTGGCAAAATCTTCTTAATATCATTGACCTGATTTATCTTCTCCAATACCATGCCGATACCCTCTATTTCTCTCTGTAAATCAGAGACTTTATCAGTTCTGTCAAAAATTCACTGTGACAGGACAGAGATTCCAGACGCATAAGCGCCCTTTTCGATATCTCCTCCACATCCTCAGAAGCCTTTGACAGGCCTTTGAGTGTTACATAGGTCGTCTTCTCATTGCGCTCATCGCTGTGAATCGGCTTTCCAAGCGCTTCCATCGTGCTTGTCACATCCAGGATATCATCCCGAATCTGAAATGCTAACCCCACATCAGAAGCAATCTGCTCTGTCGCCTGTACCTCTGCTTTCTCTGCTCCCGCAAGCACCGCGCCAATCATCATCGACGCCTCTAAAAGTGCACTCGTTTTTAATCGATAGATAAACAAAAGCTTCTTCTCATCTACTGCACATCCGGTAGACGCCACATCGACGACTTGCCCCCCTATCATCCCATAGACACCGGCTTTCCTTCCAAGAATCTGAAGTGCCTTTGCAACTCTTTTTGCATCTTCTAGGTCATCTACACAGTCAAAGGCGGCAGCTGCCGTCTCAAAAGCCAGATTTAACAGCCCATCGCCTGCCAAGATACCCATAGCATGTCCATATTTGGCATGTGTGGTCAGCTTGCCTCTGCGGTACTCATCATTATCCATCGCCGGCAAATCATCATGTACCAGAGAGTACGTATGAATCATCTCTATCGCTGCCATAAAAAGATGAATCACATCCTCCTTGCCGCCAAACATCTGATAGGTCTCGTACATCATCAGCGGTCGAAGCCTCTTGCCCCCTGCAAGCACACTATAGTTCATCGCTTCTAGTATCTTTTTCTGTTGCCCGTCCTCTGTTGGAAGAAACCGCTCGATTACTGCTTGTGTCTTTTCGGTCCTCTTACGTAGTTCTTCAGGAAAATTCATAGGTCTGTCCCTCCTCGTCGATGAGAAGCATTTGTTTCTCCACATGGTCGATTTGGTCGTTACAGAGTTTTAGAAGCTTTACACCCTCCTGATAGAGCGAAAAGGATTCTTCTAAGGACACATTTCTGTCTGTCAGCTTTGACAGAAGCGCTTCAATCTTTCCAAATGCTTCTTCTAACTGAAATTCTTCCCTTTTTTCTTCTGCCATAATCATCCATTCCTTTCTAGGGGCTCTATCGCCTCTACACAGGCTAAGATTTTACCATCTGTTACATGAATCGTCACCTGCTCTTTTGTCTGTATCTGCAAGATACTCTGAAGCGCCTTTTTATCCTTTGTCTCTATATAAGAATAGCCCTGTTGTAGCTTCTTAAGAGGCGAACAGCCTTCAAGCCTTTCTGCATAGAGCTGTACCTGGTGCTTTCGCTCCTCTAGCTTTCTTAATATCCCCTGTCGAAGCTTGTCCGTTAAATCTGCCGCATACTGCTGCTTTTCATTTAATTTATAACGAGGACTTGCATGCAAAAGCAAAAGCTTCTGATTCTCTAGACGCTGCCGATACCACAATATCTTCTGTTCTAGACGGTCAGTCAACTGATTCTTAAAAAGCTCCATCCCACCAAGTAGCTGCCTGTAATCTGCCACTGCAAGCTCCGCCGCTGCAGAAGGCGTAGGCGCCCGAAGGTCTGCTACATAGTCCGCAATCGTCGTATCTGTCTCATGTCCCACTGCCGAGATAACAGGTGTCTT